>JAAUYD010071907.1_pt1 | contig 50118 bp, 46 predicted proteins | sample 7278101 | NCBI WGS metagenome assembly JAAUYD01 (sample SAMN14350128, study PRJNA611818) | marine sediment metagenome | isolation source: surface marine sediment (0.6m) | place: French Polynesia: Moorea | collected 2018-08
AGTTTTAAAACGTTGCGGTTTTGGGTTGAGAAATATAAATAACTTTAAGAATAGAGCTTTATTGTTTTGGCATCTAACTGATAGTTTAGCCTAGTATATACTGTAGAACCATTTTCTCACTGTTTCCAGACTTGAATCTAAACCTTGGGCGATTTGCTCTACACTTAATCGTAATGCCCTTAAACGAGGAATAGCCTGTATTTTACCTTGTTCTATACCTTGTTCTATGCCTTCTTCTAAAGGTTCTTGATACACTTTAGTTTCTTTTAAATCGTTTAAACTAAACATTTTTTCTATCTCCTGACGACTAATTTTTGGTAGTTTATAGACGAGGATTATCTCTATTAGTGGGTGGGGTCACAAAGGGAGACTTTGGAATCCATGCCGACCGCAATGTTCCAGGAACGGCTGGCTGTATTGGCATTGAGTCTGAGGAGGACTGGAAAGCTTTTAAGGCGATCATGGATGATTATAAACGAGCGGGGCTTTAGGCGATTCCCTTACTGGTTTCTTATCGCTAGACCCTAACATTTATCGGGGCGTTATTATAAGATGATTAACACAACTGTTAAATTCTAAATTCTATGTCTAAAGACAATCTATCCCCTGCTATTTCCCAAGAACCACGATATGAACCGGCTGCGGTGATTCCTGTAAAACGGGACTCTTCCATTATTAATTGGTTAGAAGCCACAAATCGCTTAATTTATCGTGAACAGGAAGACACAAAAAGTTCTGTGGAAGAAGATGCAGAAATCTCTGACTTAATTGATGTCGATGACAACTACGATGATGATGACGATGATTTGAGTTTAGAGGATGAAGACTAAATAATAGAAGTCGATGGGGAACAATTATCGTTGTTCCCCTTTCATCCCATGTAGTTGATGTTGAGCTTGTAATGGTATTTTAACTTCTGTGGTGGACGCAAAATTTTCTCCAGAAATCTCCTTAACAAAACCGTCAGGAAATAACTTGCTACTGTTATTAACGGTGTTGTTGTTACTTATTATTCTTGGTTTTGCTCAGTTTTTTAATCAATTAGTCAATTTTAGCCAGATATTATTGCTTCCTTTCGGGATTTCTGCTGCTATTACTGGCTTGATCGGTTATGGCGTTGTCCCTTTCTTACGACGGTTGAAAGCAGGACAAGTTATCCAAGAAGATGGGCCTCAAACCCACCTAACCAAAGCAGGAACGCCGACTATGGGAGGGATTTTTGTTGTTCCTGTGGTGGTGATCATCGCTTTAATTGGGTCAAAATTTGCCTTGAGTGCGATCGCTGTTTCTGTTGTCACCTTAGCCTATATGATAATTGGTTGGGTTGATGACTGGCAAATTTTACGGCAACAATCGAATAAGGGATTGACTCCCCGTATGAAACTGATTTTACAAATTGCGATCGCTGTTGGTTTTTGTCTCTGGATGGCTTTTACTCAACCATCCACCATCACTAACATACTCTTACCAGGAAATTTGATTTTACCGTTGGGGGTCTTATTTTGGGGGTTAGCAGGATTTGTTCTCGTGGCGGAAAGTAACGCCACTAACCTCACCGATGGAGTGGATGGGTTAGCCGGCGGAACTGCTGCGTTAGCCTTTCTCGGGTTAGGTATTTTAGTGGCTACCACCACACCAGCATTAGGAATTTTTTGTGCTTGTATGAGTGGAGGTTGTTTAGGATTTGTCCTTCATAATCGTAACCCAGCTACTGTATTTATGGGAGATACGGGATCTTTAGCCTTGGGGGGATCTTTAGCTGCGGTTGGTATTTTAAGTGGTAATCTATGGGCATTATTTGTGGTTAGTGGTATCTTTTTTATTGAATCTTTATCCGTCATTGCTCAAGTGAGTTATTATAAAGCCACAAAAGGCCCTGACGGTGTTGGAAAAAGATTGCTAAAAATGGCACCTTTACATCACCATTTAGAATTAAGTGGCTGGTCTGAAACTCAAATTGTGGGAGTTTTTTACTTAATCAATGCAGCTTTAGCTATCTTGGCAGTTATTTCATCCTAGTAAAGAGGGGTTAGAAACGCACTCTCACAACGTTTACAATATAATTTGGAGAGTTTTTAGTTTGTCGAATTGTCAGCAAGCCAATTACTTAGCTGCTGTTCACTAAGCTCACCAGCAGCTAAGGCTAACATAACCGTCACCACTTCCACCTCTGGCGCAATTAAATCAATCCCGTTGACCCTAAGAAAAACGGCCATCACCACGAAAGCAGTCCGCTTATTGCCATCGACAAAAGGGTGATTTTTTGCTAATCCCCAACCAATGGCAGCAGCTAACTCATACAGACTAGCATTGGGTTGATAAGTGTAAAGGTGTTTAGCTCTCGCCAAGGCCAAAGATAACTTACCTTCATCCAAGATACCAGAAGCCCCACCAAACAAAGCAAGCTGCTGGCTATGAATCGCCCTAGCCATTCTCTTGTTCACAAGTCAAAAGTTAGAAGTCAAAAGTTCCTCACTCCGTTCCGGCTCTAGCGAACAATCATTTTGACCTCTTCCTAAAGATAAGAGGATTCAATAAATGATAGTTTTCTATTTTTTTTCTTCATAAATGAAGAGGCTTTAAACCTAACTGACGAGCGACCCCGGCGAGGTTTCCTCGCCATGGGAACGCGCGAGTCGGGCTAAATTTTCACTTTTGCCTTTTGCATGAGTGCCTTTTTACTTTGCCCGAAAGGGCGCGGTAATCCAGATCGGTTCGCTCACTTGGCCAATTCTTTTAAAGCATTACGATAACGGTGGGTGACTTCCCCCGCAGTTTCCATGACCTGTTCAAATTCAGGATCGTAAGCCGTTAACTCTATTCCATAGTAACAATTAAACTAGAGCCATCTGGACGTTGGTTTGTCTCAATTTTAGTCAAAGATCCAACTGTTAAACCATTACCAAAAACAGGTAAACAAGTAGGAATTGATGTAGGAATTACCAGTTTAATTGCTACTAGCGACGGGGAAAAAGTAGCCAACCCCAAACAATTTAATCGCTTATCCAGCAAGCTAAGAAGAAAGCAGAAAGCATTGAGTCGGAAAACCAAAGGCTCAAATAACCGATATAAAGCCAGATTAGAAGTAGCTAAAATCCACGCTCAAATTAAAGATTCTCGTACCGACTTTCTCCACAAGCTGACAACCAAGCTTGTTAAAGAAAATGACCTAATTGCCATTGAAGATTTAGCTATTAAAAATATGGTTAAAAATCACAAATTGGCTAGATCAATCAGTGATGCTAGTTGGGGTGAATTTAACCGACAATTAGAGTATAAATGTGAATGGTACGGGAAAGAATTAATTAAAATTGACCGCTATTTTCCAAGTAGTAAACGCTGTGGAGATTGTGGTTACATAGTGGATAAACTGCCGTTAAATGTTCGTGAATGGGAATGCCCTAAATGTGGCACTAACCATGACCGTGACATTAATGCTAGTAAAAATATTTTGGCTGCAGGGCTTGCGTTGTCAGTCTGTGGAGCGAGTGTAAGACCAGAAGAGAGTAAGTCTCGGAAGGCAACTGCTAAGAAGCAGAAACCTAGATCGTGAGGTTTAGGAATCACCGCCCTTTAGCTTAGCGGAGGGCGCGTGAGGATGTCAAATAAGGATTTCAGGCATCGCTTCTCATCTCAACTTTTTTTGGTGCAAGATGTGAGTAGAGAGGGGTTAGGGAACCTCCAATGCAGTCCCTAACCCCTCAATCAACTCTAAGCAAAAGCAAACTGGTTAGAGTTTAAATCTAGATTATTGCTATCTTTAACGACAGCCACTAACTCATCTTCCATCCCAGCAACTTTCAAAAAGATGCCTTGGTCATTACTACCAGAAGGAGACGAACCGATAAAGTAATCATTGGCTGTTCCATGCAATTGAATCACATCTTGGGAAGCATTAAACCCAGAGATTTCTAGATAATCTTGTTGGCCGTAAGTATCATAGAAGGATTCTGTTGCATTACCCACCACAAAAGTATCTTCTCCAGCCGTTCCCACTTGCTGTTCCATTAATCCCAGTAAAGCATCACCGTTAGCTGATCCAGTCAGGGTTCCTGTTTTCTCAATGGCAAAGAAACTGACATTTTCTGTGGTGTGATTGATTTCAGCATCCAGACTGGTGTCTTCCTCAATCATAATTTCTACCTGTCCATTGCTAAGATTTTGATACCTTAATCCTGAAGAATCACCTCCATCATAACTAGCAATATTGCCGAGGAATTGAGGAGTATTGCTAAAAGTGTTACCAAAATCAAGGGTATGCCAGTTATGGGTCACTTGATCCCCAGTATTACCTGCAATAAAAGTGTTTCCGTCCCAGTTACCTTGTCCTGGAGAGATAGCTAACCAAGCAATGGTTTCTGACCCATGTCCAGTGTCAAGATAAGCGTTTTCCTCTTCTAAAGCAACTTGAAATCCATTATTGGTTGTATTGTTTTGACGAGTTCGTACAAAGGTCGCATCATTATCGGTTTGAACTTGGGTTAAAATGATCGGGGTATCCGTAAAATCATGATTAAAGGTGATGTCATGCCAATCGGATCGTGTGGTAGCATCAGTGGTAACAGTACCCACTTCGATTACAGTCCCATCAGACAGTTCCCAAACCCCCTTCTCAAGCACTAAAAAACTAAAGGTTTCTGTAGTATGGGCCCCACTGTGAGTATTTTGATCAATTAAAGTGGTTTCTTGAACTTGCACTGAGAAGCGATCGCTTTGAATATCGGTGATTCTAACAATGGCAGGATCGGGACCGTTATAAGATAGGGGTTGAGCAAAGATAACTGGATTGATAAAGTTCTGATTGAGGACAATGGTTTGACTTTCATGGGTTAAATCGTTAACTTGACCCATTTGAGCAATGATATCATTGTTGGTTGTCGGGGTAGGATCGGTATTAGTCCCAAGATTAGCTGATCCAGTTAAGGTTCCTATTTTATCAATGGCAAAGAAACTGACATCTTCTGTAGTGTGATTGATTTCAGCATCCAGACTGGTGTCTTCCTCAATCATAATTTCCACCTGTCCATTGCTGAGATTGCGATATCGTAATCCTGAAGGATCTGGACCGTCATAGGTGGCAATATTGCCTAGAAATTGAGGAGTATTGCTAAAAGTATTACCAAAATCAAGAGTATGCCAGTCATGGGTCACTTGATCCCCAGTATTACCTGCAATAAAAGTGTTTCCGTCCCAGTTACCTTGTCCTGGGGAAATTGCTAACCAAGCAATGGTTTCTGACCCATGTTCAGTATACTGATAAGCTTCTTCCTCTTCTAAAGCAACTTGAAATCCATTATTGGTTGTATTGTTTTGACGAGTTCGGACAAAGGTCGCATCATTATCCGTTTGAACTTGGGTTAAAACGATCGGGGTATCCGTAAAATCGTGATTAAAGGTAATATTATGCCAATCGGAGCGAGTGGTAGCATCAGTGGTAACACTACCCACTTCGATAATGGTTCCATCAGACAACTCCCAAACTCCTTGTTCAATCACAAAGAAACTAAAGGTTTCTGTGGTATGGGCCCCACTGTGAGTATTTTGATCGATTAAAGTGGTTTCTTGAACTTGTACTGAGAAGCGATCGCTTTGAAGATCAGTGATTCTGATAGTGGAGGGATCGGAACCATTATAGGATAAGGGTTGAGCGAAGATGACTGGATTGATAAAGTTATAATCAAAAACAATGGTTTGACTTTCATGGGTTAAATTGTTAACTTGACCCATTTGAGCAATGATCTGATTGTTAGTAACGGGATCGGGATCGGTATTAGGATCGGGGTTAGGATCAGTATTAGGATCGGTATTAGGATCAGTATTAGGATCGGTATCACTGTAAAGAATTTGGATTTGATTATTAGGATCAGCGTAATAATCAACTAACTCAACCGAACCATTATTGCCTAAATTTATGATCAAGTTTTGGCCACTTTGGCTAATAGTTACTTGATCAGAAGCATAATCTAATTGTAGGATATCTTGGGCTGTTGCATCATAGATTTTATCGTTACCTGTGACGCGATCAATACTATAACCACTGATGATATTAGCTGCATCGTTAAGAACAATAACGTCTTTGCTACTACTATTAATGACATTTTCAATGACAGCGTTATGGGCTAAAAATGTGCCGTAAGCAGTAGATTTGTAGGTGACATTATCAACCTTATAATCAGTCTTTTGATAAACATCTCGTTTAGTGATGATACCACCTCCGCTCAATTCAATGCGATAACCAGCACTATGGCCTACCAACTGAGAAAAATCCAAGGTATCGATGCCACCAGTATCCACTAAGGTTTGTTTGATGTTCTTGGAGGAAGTAATAGAATTAACACCATTAACCGTAAATTGGTCGATACGATTACTAAAGGAATAAGTATCATCCCCCTCATTATTGGCTTTGACCCCATACATCTCTTGTAAAGCAGCTATATCTAACGGCATAAAGGTCGCGGCATTACTCACATCTCCATAGAGGAAGTTATAGCCCATCACGGTATTAGTGCTGTTATCCAAAGCAGGATCAAGTACATTTCCTTGATGACTATGAGCTAATCCCAGTGAATGGCCGAGTTCATGGATTAAAGTCACATAACCATGATCTGTAGGACCACGTTGAAAACCATTGCTATTGCTCTTGTGATCATAACTGGAGTTTAAATGAATATCTCCTGCAACTTTTGAGTAAGGACTGGTAGGATAATAAGCATAAGCGTAGCTTGGATCATTCGACTTTTGAATACGGATGTCACCATAAGTATTTTTATTCGTTTCGTCAACTTCCACAAAGTCAACATCAATAACATTTTCTAACCAAGAAAAAATTTCTCTATAACTATTTTTTACAGCATTACTAACTTCTTTTACTCCTGACTCTGAGCCATAATAAGAATTAGCAAAATCATCATCTTCATAGAAACTATAAGTAATGACTCCACCTGGACCAACGTTCCATTGATAACCAGATGAAAGAGCGTCAATAGGCGGGGAACTTGAGCCAGAATTAGAAGAAGTTGAGTTACTACCACTGGTGGTATTGTTTTGAGTTGTTGCATTGGCACAACAAGCAGGACAGGCGCATCTAATATCATTAACTGAAGGTGTATGTTGATTATCTTGATTAGAACCTCTATTTTGTTGTTGTAATACCTGTGTTGTTAAGTTTTGATTGAATGGATTATTCATAGTTTTTTATTTAGTAATTATGAGGTCTTTAAGTCTTTCAAAAAGTAAGTTTTTAAAAATTTTGTGATCTTTATCACATGATTATTGTTATTGCTCAATTGTATGTTTTGTGATTCCGAAAACAGAATCGGAAAAGCACTGGTTTTTTTATGTTTTTTGGGTTAATTTTCAATGATTACTGAGCAAAAAAATATTTAAAAAATAATACTTAAAGACTTATTTCTATGAAAAAAGACAATAAAAATACTTATGTTAGAGAAGTCAACCAAGCCGAATTAGATTTTTAGCAAAAAGCTTAGAAGATTTTACATAAGTAAAATCTTGGAATGATAATTGTAAATAGACTGTCACAGTTCTAAGTAGTTCTGACAATAATCCTATAAAAGAAAAAATATTTGATTACTTAATTGAATTTATCTATGAAGGGTTAGTAAATATACAAGTTTTAGAGGGTTAATTCTGTTAAATTACCCATCGTTAATTGGGTGATACTATCCAAAGAACAGTTTTGACTTCCGCGATCGCAACGCAACCATGCGAGATATTCCCTATTTCCGGCGGGTCCGGTGATGGGAGAAGAAGTTAACCCACAACAGAACCAACCCAAGGTATAAGCAGTTTGTAACACTTTATAAATAGCTTGGCTGTGATCTCGAGGATCCCGAACTACCCCTTTTTTACCAACCCGCGATCGCCCTACTTCAAATTGAGGTTTGATTAATAAAATGACTTCTTTTGGTTCTTGTAGCAGTTTCCATAAGGGTTCTAAGACTTTGGTTAAGGAAATAAAGGACACATCCATTACCCCTAAATCGGCTTTAGGATTATCTTGATATAATTGTTCAGGGGTAAGATAACGAAAGTTAGTTCTTTCTTTTAAGATCACTCGCGGATCTTGACGTAATGACCAGGCCACTTGGCCATAACCTACATCTACCCCGTAAACTTGCTTAGCCCCTGCTTGCAATAAACAATCAGTAAACCCCCCTGTAGAAATGCCTCCATCCAGGCATATTCGGTCTTTTACAGCAATGTTGAAGTGTTTTAGGGCTTTTTCGACCTTAAGACCACCGCGAGAGACGTAGGGCGGTTTTGCTTTAAGTTCAATGTCGGCTGTTATCTCAACTTCCGTACCCGGTTTATCAATGATTCTTTGATTAACTTTGACTTCTCCAGCCCGAATACAGCGTTGTGCTTGTTGACGGGAGGAACATAGGTTACGTTCCACTAACAGGAGATCCAGGCGTAGTTTAGACAAGGAACAGACAACAAATAAGGTAACTTAATTATAAATTTACTCAATCTTCAACGCAATAGGAAACATTAACTAACCTGTTCTAAATATTGTGCTAAATCTTCAATAATACGAGTTAATTCCGCTTCTGTGGTTAATCTTATCTTATCGTCTCGAACCGTTAATAAGACTTTGGCCGCAAAAGGACTGGGGTAAATGTTAGGATTACAAAAAACCTCTAAAAATACCTCTCCTGTATAGCGATATTCCATTGATTTTTCTGGTTGTGGCCGTCCCCCAGTTCCTGCGTTAGTAGCCACTATTTTCAACCGTTGCATTAATTGATCAATTTCTGATTTGAGGGACATTGCAGCTTCAGCGGAAAAATTGAACCTAACCGATCCTTGCACTAAATTAAGAGTAAGTTGAGTCATTATCCAACACTATAATAAAACTAAGATCCTTATTATCTCAATTCTTGGTCAACCTTGTACAATTTATCTAAATATTGTGACAAAAGATAATCGTTCTCAAGTACGAAAAGTATTGCTAATAACCCTATTACTTAATTTGTTTGTCATGGGGTTAAAAGGATTTGTCGGTTTCATAACAGGTTCTTTAAGTTTACAAGCAGATGCACTTCATAGTGTGACGGATAGTGCTAATAATATTTTAGGATTAGCGGCCAGTCATTTTTCTTCACCTATTCCTGATCGCCGTCATCCTTATGGACACCAAAAATATGAAGGAGTTGCAGCGTTAGGAATTGCTGCATTTTTAGCGATCGCCTGTTTTGAAATTATACAAGGGGCCGTGGAAAAAATTTGGCATGGAGGTGATCCTGTTAAAATTTCTGGGGGACAATTATGGATTTTATTAATTGTATTAGGGATTAATATTTTTGTTGCTTTCTATGAACGAAAAATCGGCAAAGAGGTAGATAGTCCTATTTTAATTGCCGATGCTTATCACACCATGAGCGATATTTGGGTAACAATAATGGTGTTATTGGGATTAATTGGTATCTGGCAAGGTGAACAATTTAACTTACCTCAACTACAATGGTTGGATGTTATTTTTGCTTTTCCTGTGGCTATTTTAGTCTTTTATAGTGGTTGGGAAGTAGTAAAATCTAATTTGCCTTGGTTAGTGGATGAAATGGCCATTGCACCAGAAAAAATTCATGAAATAGTGATGAAGGTTCCTGGTGTTATTAACTGTCATGATATTGCTTCACGAGGTATAGTAGGACGACAAGTTTTCTTAGAAATGCACTTAATTGTTGATGCTAAAGATGTAGAAAATTCTCATAAAATCACAGAAAAAGTTGAAGAAGCTTTAGAACAAAAATTTGCTCCAATTCGTATTATTATTCATGTAGAACCGCCTAATTATGAATCATCAAATATTAGCTTTAGTTCTGATAATAGCAATAAAACTAACTCTGAATTATAATTAAGTGGAGATAAATTATTATAAATAAGAATCTTAAAATGTTAGTCAAACTACAAAATTGGCTTATCAAACAGTCCAGAGTTCTATTTTCTTGGAAAACAGAAGACTCTAATAGTCCTCAAAAAGCTACACCATCCCCCCATGAATTACCAGTAAGTATTAAACAACAAATACAAGAAACAATTGATAAATTAGGTAATAATCCCACAGAAGAAAAAGCAATTTTAGAAGCATTAGATAATGCGTTTGACCGTTGGCTTAATGGTTTAGAAACAGAAAATAATTCAGTGGTTATTTTGAGTAGTCCTATTACTACAATTTCCCCTCTCATCTCAGAAACTATCAAAAAATGGTCGCTACAAAAACAACTTACAGTTAAAGTATTACCTTTAAATGCTAGACCAACCAATCTGAATAATCTTCTTTCTATCTTAGAAAATTTTGTAAAAAATCCTGAAGAAAATCAACAGAATAAAGATGATAGTTTAGAAGTGTTAGTTATCCCTAATCTTGATTTTTGTTTTCTTCGTTCTGTGGAAGGGTTAGACGTAATTGAATACTTACAATCTTTACTTTGTGAACATTCAAAACAGCGTTTCTGGGTCATTAGTGCCAATCAAGTTAGTTGGCAATATTTGAATTCTGTGGGAAATATTGCTGCTTTTTGTGGTGAAGTTTTTGTTTTACCTAAAATTACCTCAGAACAGTTACAAGAATGGGTCAATTCTATCATCGAATCCTTTGATATTGGCATAGATAAGTTTAAAATAGAGACAAAACTTTTAGAAGAAACAGAAGAGACAAATCAGAATGATTGGCAAAAATATTTTGAAGTTTTAGCTTATATTTCTGAGGGAGGAAGTCTAGTAGCAGCCAAACTTTTTCTCAATTCTCTGTATCAAAAACCAGACCAAGAAGAAGACGAAAATAATCACGAGAAACTTTTAGCCAAGTTCCCTGAATTACCTGAATTACCTTTCATTGATTTTTCCCAACAGTATATTTTATACTCTTTATTATTACATGGTAATTTAACCTTATCTGATTTAGCTGAAAGTTTAGGAGATGAACAATCAGAAGTGACAGGACAAGTTCAAGTTTTACGTCGTCAAGGGATTGTTGAAGAACACAATAAAATCCTAACAATTAATCCTATTTATTATCCTCAACTCAAACAAAAATTATCAAGTAATAATTTTATTATTGGTGAAGAATAAAAAATGAACAATATTACTTTCGTGATAAATGATCAACTTTATTGGTTAGCACAATCTTCTTTAAATACGATTCAAGAAAATTCAAACAATGATATGATTTCCAAAATCACTATCCAAAAAGTGATTCAAGGGTTAGGGATTGTAGTAACTGCTTACTTAATTTTAAAAGCAGTGGATAAATTAATTATTTGGTTATCAGAAAGAATTGCTAAACGATGGCGTTTAAGAGTCAAACAATTTTTACCCTTCTTAAGAATGTTTGTCTTAACAACTACGACTATTATTTTAATGAATCTATTTTTCAATCTATCAAGAGAAAATATTATTGCCGTTACCGGAACTGTTGCCGTTGCTTTGGGTTTTGCATTTAAAGATTACGCGAGTTCTATTATTGCTGGAATTGTGGGTTTATTTGAATCTTCCTATGATGTGGGCGATCGTGTTAAAATCGGAGAATATTATGGTGAAGTTATTAGTTATGGTTTAAGGTCTATTAAACTGCAAACACCCGATGATAATGTAGTGACTATTCCTCATAATAAAATTTGGACAGAAGCAGTGTCTAATGCCAATAGCGGAGCCTTAGAAGCTCAAGTGGTAACAGAGTTTTATTTTGCTCACGAAACAGATATTAATTTAGTGAAAAAAATCCTTTACCGTGTTGCCTATACTAGCAAATATACTGCTTTAAAATTACCTATTTTAGTCATTCTTGAAGAAAAACCCTGGGGAACTTTATTTAAACTGAAATGTTATCCTTTGGATGCAAGAGATGAATTTATCTATAAAACCGATTTAACCACCAGAGCAAAACAAGCGTTTGCTAAACATGAATTGACCTATCCCCGTATTTTTGAGGTGGAAAATACCCCCTTAGAATAGGTATACTATCTAAAGCGGATCTATAGGAGTACCAAAAAAGATTATGACATTACGGTAAGGTGGGGAGTGCATCGCCCTACAAGGTTTTCAAATTTTATAAGTGTCCTAACTATAGCGTTTCTCACACTTACGAGGTACACCTAACATTTAAGATCTGACTCCTGACTCCTGTTCGCTAGAGCCGGAGCGAAGCGAGGAACTCCTAAAACTAGAAAATTTTGTACCCCATAAGTATGGGAACTGCTATATAATGCGTAGTGCTATAGCATAATTATAACCCAGGTGTTGTTTGTTCAAATAATGCAGAAAAGTCCTTACTAATGACAGCAGAATCATCATTTTCGGGCTTACTAATGACATCAAAGGCTTTATTTTTAGCTTCAGGTTGTATTAAAGCTTGTACCACTAATTCCGCTACATCTTCTCTAGGAATTGATGTGGGAATACCATTAGGAGGATTGGTTAATAAAGTATCATTTTTTCCTACAATCAACTCCCGTTTTCCTCCTGGTTCATTGAGTAGACCACCAGCGCGAATAATGGTATAATTAACCCCTGAATTAATTAAATATTCTTCTGCTTTTCGTTTCCACATTAAAATATTACCGTCACCTATTTTATTGAGGGGATGATTAGGATTTGTACCTCCCATTGACCCTACTAAAATAATATGATTAATCCCTAATTTCTTAGCCAAATCAATTTGATTTTTCTGCCCTATCCAATCAATTTCTTCTGGCATTCCTCCCGATTCAAATTCAAATTCTGGCCGTTCCCCTTCTTTGGGGGGTGCTTTCATTCTAGGAACAGCACTGGTGAGAATGACCAACGTATCACATCCTTTTAAGGCAGTTTCTAAGGTAGATTGATCGGTAATATCTCCTATAAAAAAGCCTTCAGTTGACCCAAATAATTCTTTGATTTTTTCTTCACTTCGCCCAAATCCAAACACTTCAAACTTATCAGAAACTTGATGAAGTTTTTTAACCACTAATGAGCCTGTTCTTCCTGTTGCCCCTGTAACAATAACTTTCTTTGTTGACATAATTTTATAAGAATAAACAGTTAGTCTTTAATTTTTAGCATAAGCTCTAAGGGTCGTTTTTGGCAACTTTATTGTAATTTTTTTAGATCCAATTTTTCCGAAGTTTTTTGAATGGGGTACAATTATCGAAGAAGTAGTTAGTTAATTAAATCATGGATTATAATTCTCCAACCACAGAAAGGCAACAAAAAGCAGTAAAACAAGCGAGAAACATTTTTCTTGTCTTGTTAGCAACTGGTTTGTCCATTGGTGTTATTGTCTCTATTGGCGTTATTAAACTAATGAACTACTTTGGATTAACAGAGAAAACCAATCAAATGGAAATTATTAGAGAAAAGATAGACCAATGAAATGCTTTATCTATCTATTTTTTGCCTAATTTTGATATTAAATAACTACCAGTTTGTATCATGAGTTAAATCCCAACATTTTTCTTCATACCAAACCCCTCCATCTCGTTTTTCACAATCTTCTTTTGTGTTAATATAAGGAATAAGAGCAGGTTGAATATCCTCTGATTCTCTTGGTAGTTGAAGCTGACTAAATCCTACTCCAATTAAATGTCCTATAGCAAAAGTTGCCATACCACCAGCAACAATAGCAATGACCAATTCGGCTGCACGGCGAGTTAGTTTTGTGTGGTTAATTTCTGTATTAAGATAATTAAGTTGTTTCTCGACTTTTTCTTGGCTTTGACGTAACTGTTTCGCTTGAGAAAGTAAGCGATTTCGGATAGTTTCTAAGTCAGATTTTGAGTGAGAGTTTTGTAAACTTTCAATTGTAGTTAATAACTGTTCATTGCTATTAAGTAACTCTACTACATTCTCATTCAGTGTTTCTAATTTCTGACTAACCACAGAACCTAGATTAATGGCTATTTTAGCCACTAAACCATCATTTTGTTCCCGTAACTCTCGTAAAGTGTCTCGTTGAAAAACAAAAATTTTACAAGGGGTTAAAGTTCTCACTGTTGCTTTGCGAGGCCTTTGTAAAAAGATACCCATTTCTCCTACAACTGAACCCGTTTTTTGTCTAGCAACTTGTCGAGGTTGCTGCTTAGAAAACCCTTTTAAGATTTCGGTTTCTCCTTCTAGTAAAACAATTAACGCATCGCTACTTTCTCCCTCACGCATTAGAATAGTACCTGTATCAACCGTTTTCATCGTGCCTATTTCGGCTAACCGTTGTAACTCTTCCTTTTTTAAGTCTTGACCCAGAGAAGTGTCTTGAAGAATTTGGTAAACTTTCCTTAATTCCATTTTAAATAATTAAATAATTAAACCTAACATTATTAATAGTAAGTCTAAATAAGAAAATTGAATAGAACATGGAGACTGGGGGAGTGGGAGCATAACTGATAACTAACTTCACCCCACACTCCCCACACGGCCAAGGTTAAGCAACACGAGGCAAAATCGTTTCCTCAAGTACAGCCTCATAATACCGTCTCAACTGACCAGTTGCTGCGCCCCATCCCCATTTTTCTGCCTCTTGTCGGGCGTTGCTGCGTAACTGTTCCCGTTCCGCTGTAGCTGCTAACAGGCGTTTTGTCGCCACGATCGCCCCATTAGGGTCTGTGGGTTCAAACAGATAGCCATTCACCCCATCAGTAACAATATCAGGAATGCCTCCAGAATTGGCTGCTACCACGGGGCAACCAGCGGCCATCGCTTCTAATAACACTAACCCTAACGTCTCCGTTGTAGAGGGGAAAATAAAGGCATCCGAAGAAGCAAAAGCAGAAGCCAATTCTAACCCCTGGAGGTAGCCGATAAAATGGGTCTGAGTCCCTGCAAAATGCGCCTCTAACGCCTCTCGATGGGGTCCATCTCCAACAATAGCCAAATGAGCCTCTGGGATGGCTTCTAGGATAGGTTTAATGCGATCGATTTGTTTCTCAGCCGAAACCCGTCCCACGTAGAGAAGCAACGGGTTTTCTGGGTTGCCGCCCGATAAACGCGATCGCATGAGTTTAGAAGCGAGATGGGGTTGAAACATCTCTGTATCTACACCTCTTTGCCAGAGATCCACCCGTTCAATGTCATGACTTTCTAACGCTTCTACCATAGCCGTTGAGGTACATAAGTTCAAACGGGCTTGGTTATGACCTAATTTTAGCAATTCCCACAGTAATCCTTCTAAGGAACCTAAGCCATAATGTTGTAAATATTGGGGTAAATGAGTATGATAAGAAGCCACTAAAGGAATAGTCATGGTTTTGGCGTAATAAATTCCCCCTAAACCCAAAACAGCGGGATTAACCACATGAATTAAATCAGGTTTAAATTTTTCTAGTGCTTTACCCACTTTCGGGTTAGGAATGGCTAATTTTAACTCGGGATATAAAGGGAGAGGAATGCCTTTAACTCCATGAATTTTTGCCCCTTTATGTTCTCTTAACCCACCGTCAGGAGAAAAAACTAAAACTTGATCTCCATTGCGCTGTAAATGGTCAACCGTATGCCGTAAACGGGTAACAATACCATCAATTTTAGGTAAAAAGGTTTCTGTGAATAAAGCAATTCGCATAGTAGGCGTTTCAATTTTCTTGGATAACCAACAATATAGTAGGCGATTGTGGGTCGTTTATAGCAGTTTTTCGTGGGGAGTTGAGGAGTGTAGGAGTGTAGGAGTTGGGGAGTGTAGGAGTGTAGGAGTGTAGGAGTGTGGGAGTGTGGGAGTGTGGGAGTGTGGGGAGTGGGGAGTGTAGGAGTGTAGGAGTGTAGGAGTGTGGGAGTGTGGGGAGTTTAGGAGTGTGGGGAAGATAGGGGGAATTGGTTTTTTGCTGTTAAGTTAATGAGTAGCCAGCAAAAAATCTAAAAATCCTGAACCAGAAAACAATCCCTTACCAATTAAGATAAAAAGATGTAAAACTATACAATAGGCCAACTTTTGTTAACTTACCCCATCCACAGATTCTATGACCGACGTTCCTGTTTCTCGTATTCGCAACTTTTGTATCATTGCTCATATCGATCATGGTAAGTCAACCTTGGCCGATCGAATGCTACAAATGACCGAAACTGTTGCCCAACGGCAAATGAAAGAGCAATTCCTCGATAATATGGACTTAGAACGGGAACGGGGAATTACTATTAAACTACAAGCAGCAAGAATGAACTACCGCTCTAAAGATGGGCAAGATTACGTTCTTAACCTTATTGATACCCCCGGTCACGTGGACTTTTCCTATGAGGTGTCCCGTTCTTTAGCTGCTTGTGAAGGGGCATTGTTAGTGGTAGATTCCTCCCAAGGAGTAGAAGCACAAACCCTGGCGAATGTTTATCTGGCCCTAGAAAATAACTTAGAAATTATCCCGATTTTAAATAAAATCGACTTACCTGGATCAGAACCGGAACGGGTGGCGAATGAAATAGAGGAAGTGGTGGGGTTAGATTGTAGTGATATTATTAAAGCCTCAGCCAAAGCAGGGATCGGCGTTGACGAAATTTTAGAATCCATTGTACATTTGGTTCCTCCTCCCAGTGATACGGTGGATCAACCGTTGCGGGCTTTAATTTTTGATAGTTATTACGATCCCTATCGCGGTGTAATTGTCTATTTTCGGGTCATGGATGGAACAGTGAAAACGGGCGATCGCGTCCGTTTAATGGCTTCTGGGAAAGAATACGAAATTGACGAGTTAGGGGTATTATCCCCCAATCAAATACAAGTAGAATCCCTTCATGCAGGGGAAGTAGGATATTTGGCCGCAGCCATTAAAACAGTGGAAGATGCACGGGTTGGGGATACCATTACGTTAGGGGAAGAACCAGCTAAAGAACCGTTACCGGGTTACACAGAAGCGAAACCGATGGTCTTTTGTGGGTTATTTCCCACAGATGCCGATCAATACGAAGATTTACGAGAGGCATTGAACCGCCTCAAACTCAACGATGCAGCCCTTTCTTACGAACCAGAAACCTCTAGCGCGATGGGGTTTGGTTTCCGTTGTGGGTTCTTGGGGTTACTGCACATGGAAATTGTTCAAGAACGCTTAGAACGGGAGTACAATCTAGATTTAATTACCACTGCCCCCTCTGTAATTTATCGGGTAACAACTATCAATGGGGAAGAGATGGAAATTGATAATCCCAGTTTACTCCCCCCACCCCAAGAACGGGAAAAGGTAGAAGAACCCTATATCCAAGTGGAAATGATTACCCCAGAAACCTATGTGGGAACCTTGATGGAGTTGTGTCAAAGTCGTCGGGGTGTGTTTAAGGATATGCGCTACTTTACCCTATCGAGAACCTCTTTGATTTATGAGTTACCTTTAGCAGAAGTAGTAACGGACTTTTTTGACCAATTAAAGTCAAGATCCCGAGGCTACGCTAGTATGGAATATCAATTAATCGGTTATCGGCCAAATCCTCTGGTTAAATTGGATATTCTGGTCAATGGGGACAGTGTGGATGCGTTGGCTATGATTGTTCACCGCGATAAGGCTTATTATGTGGGTCGCGCTTTGACAGAAAAGTTAAAAGAATTGATCCCCCGTCATCAGTTTAAGGTTCCCATTCAAGCAGCGATCGGGGCGAAAGTCATCGCAAGTGAACATATTCCGGCCTTACGTAAAGATGTGTTAGCCAAGTGTTACGGGGGTGATATTTCCCGTAAGAAGAAACTGCTACAAAAACAAGCAAAGGGTAAAAAACGGATGAAGGCGATCGGTACTGTCGATGTTCCTCAAGAGGCGTTTATGGCGGTGTTAAAGTTAGATCCTCAATAGTTAACCGACAACCCTTTACCGTCTAACCACTCTTTATTGTAAATACGAGATTGATATCGGGCCCCACCATCACATAAAACTGTAACGATGGTATGGCCCGGTCCCATTTGTTTCGCTAAAGCAACGGCTGCCCCCACATTAATGCCTACCGAACCCCCCATAAATAAGCCGTCTTGGTACAATAGTTGATAAATAACCCGTAATGCTTCCTGGTCATCGATTTGAATGGCATCATCAATGGGAACTTCCTGCATATTGGCGGTAATGCGACTGTTACCGATCCCTTCTGTGATGGAACTGCCTTCTGGTTTAATTTCTCCAGTTTTGACATAACTGTATAAACCGCTTCCCATAGGATCAGCCACAATACACTGAATATTAGGGTTTTTTTCCTTGAAAAATAACGCCCCACCGGCATAGGTTCCACCGGTTCCCGTAGCTGAAACCCAAGCATCTACCTTACCGTCGGTTTGCTGCCAAATTTCGGGGCCAGTGGTTTCATAATGGGCCTGTCGGTTGGCTAAATTATCAAATTGATTAGCCCAGATAGCATTATCTAATTCTTCGGCCACCCTTCCTGATACTTTGACATAATTATTGGGATCTTTGTAAGGAACCGCAGGAACGGTACGAACTTCAGCCCCTAGGGTTCTCAATAGGTCAATTTTCTCTTGGGACTGGGTTTCTGGGATAATAATCAGACATTTATAACCCTTGGCGTTACAAATATGCGCTAACCCGATACCTGTATTGCCGGCGGTTCCTTCTACGACAGTTCCCCCAGGTTTAAGCAGTCCTTTTTCTTCTGCATCTTTGATAATATATAATGCTGCCCGATCTTTAACAGAACCACCAGGGTTAAGAAATTCTGCCTTTCCTAAAATATTACAGCCTGTTTCTTCACTAAAACTTTTGAGTCGAATGAGGGGAGTATTGCCAACAGTACCAACAAAGCCTTCTTTAATATCCATAGTTTAGGGTAAATTGTATTAGGTCTAATCGTTACCAACCATTAATCAACTATCCTTATTTTATCAGTATAGTTAAACATGAAGCACTTATAGAGTGGGCAACGTCTAGAAGTACCTTTATATCAAGATTTTACCTTTAATCAGCATTGCCCACATTTTATGGTCACTGACTTACTTTTTATTATTCTCAAAATAAGCCTCCATTACTTCACGTACCATAGGGGCAGCTACAGAACCCCCACCGCCTCCAGAATGCTCAGCAAAGGCTACCACCACAATTTCTGGTTTATCATAAGGAGCAAACCCGCCAAACCAAGCATGAGCTTTTCCAGGGGGGGCTTCAGCAGTACCACTTTTACCAGCAGATGGGGGCAAACTGGGAACATTAAGGGCTTTTCCCGTTCCACTAGAAACCACTGCCCTGAGTCCTTCTCGCAAAATTTTTAGGGTACTGGGTTTAAGATCCATCGAAGTACGCCATTTTTCAAGATCATCCTCTTTCTCTAGAAAATGGGGCTTTACACGATAACCACCGTTAGCTGGTACTGCAAACATAATGGCCACCTGTAGGGGAGTCGCTTGGGTAAACCCTTGACCAATGGACATATTAACGGTGTCCCCATCGGTCCATTCCCAATCATAATTTTTCAGTTTCCACTCGTTATCAGCAATTAACCCGGCTGCTTCTTCTCCTAATTCAATGCCTGTTTTTGAACCAAACCCGTAGAGGCGAGAATACTTGATTAGGGTTGGACCTCCCACACCCCGGCCAATTTGACCATGAAACGTATTACTACTCCAGGCCATCGCCCGTACATAGCCCATCGGACCGAACCCAGCCCGGTTCCATTCTCCAAACGCTGTCCCCCCGACATTGAGATAGGCAAAGGTACTGAGGATAGTATTGGGGGGATATTTGCCTGACTCCATCCCCGCGGTGGCGGTTACTATTTTAAAGGTGGACGCAGGGGGAAACCCTCTTAAAGCGCGGTTAACAAAGGGATTACCTTTCTTTTGCAGGCGTTTCCAGGTTTGGGGCGTAATTTGAGTGGAAAAAATATTGGGATCGAAGGTAGGGTTGCTGGCCATGGCCAGAACCCCGCCGGTTTGGGGGTTAATAGCAACTACCGCCCCAATGCGTTCCCCTAAGGCTGCTTCGGCTGCTTTCTGCACATCGAGATCAAGGGTCAAGGTTACATCTTTTCCTGGTTGGCCGACTTTCTGTCCTAAAACCGTCAGCACTTTACCGGCCCCGTCTACTTCGAGTTCGATCCCACCCCATTCTCCCCGTAACTGTTGTTCGTAAGCTGCTTCAACCCCCATCTTACCCACAATGTCCCCTAAGCGATAACCTTCAGATCGTCGTCGTTTGAGTTCTTCGGCGTTGAGTTCTCCTGTGTAACCTAGGACATGGGCTGCAATTTCTTTGTTAGGATAGTCACGGACGGTTTCAATATCTACTTCTAGGCCGTTTAATTCGGTTTTAAATTCTTCTAGGGCGGTAATTTGGGCAGGATTTAAACTACGGGCAATTCTAATTAGAGTTGAGGCGTTGTAACCGGCTTGTTGTATCTTATTTTCAATGCTTTCTTCGGGTATGGACAGGAGTTGGGCTAAATATCGACGATTTTGTGGCCAGTCCTGTTGGTTAACTACCATTGGCCATAAATAAGCTGCGTGGGTTAAACGAGTTGAGGCTAAAACTCGCCCTTTGCGATCGAAAATATTGCCACGGACAGGGGGTTTAGGGACAATGCGAACTCGGTTATCTTCTGCTTTTGCGCGAAAGTCTTCCCCTTGTAATAGTTGCAAAAAAGCGAGACGACTACCAATAGCCCCTAAGAGAATCAAACTGACAAATAACATGATAAATAGGGGTTGACGCTGTTGTCCAATGGTTCGATTGGTTTTTTGCTGTCGAGTGTCATAGGACCCGTAATTATCCGTGGGTAGGGTGGTTTGCCATTTGGACTGGGAAGATTGTTTAAGCCACATATCGCCGATGATATTTTTATTTAAGTTTCTAGGATAACTTTTTTTTACTTTATCAAATGAATTATTTTTTCTCTATAATATTTTGTATCTCAATAACTAGAAATTTTTGTTCTATTTATTAAGAAAAAGTTATTATTAATGTCTAAACCATCTTTTTTTCCAATGACTACTAGGTTCTAAGGAACTTTTGTTTTGTTCTTGTTGTCTGCTTTGTTTAATACTTTCTGCTGTATCTGTTAAAGTTGGATCTCGGTAAGGAATAGCTGCACGGGTTTGTAAATGTTCCCTTTCTTGTTGAGATAAGGGGGGTAAATTCTTGCCGTTCCAGTTAGCAACTGTTCCAGGCGATCGCCTTCCAACGCTACGGGTTGCTCCTATTTTTAGCCCTGCTAATTGTAGCGCAGTTCTCACGGAAGCTGCACAGGAATAGGTAGCTAAATAACCCTCTTTTCCTAAACATTGAGACACTAAGTTCAGAAATTCTACTGTCCATAGTTGGGGACATTTTGGAGGGGAAAAGGGATCTAAAAAAATAGCGTCTGCTTGAAAGTTTTGATTAATAATTGTTTCTATAGTTTGTCTAGCATCTCCTAGTAATAATTGTCCTTTAAAGATTTTTGTTTCAATTGTATGATGATTAGCTAAACTGTTTAAATTATGGATAACACCATCAGAAAAATCATCTAATAAGTTAGATTCTATTGCTTGTAATGGCACATTAATATCATTTTCTAAGGCAAATAATTCTATTTTTATCTTAGGATTGATTGACCAAATTGTTTCTAAGCAAGCTGCCGTATTATACCCCAAGCCATAACAAAGATCAAGGATTTTTATAGTATCTTTAATGGTTGTTTTTTGTTTGATTTGACAAGGTACAATAAATTTATATTGTGCTTCTTGTTTTGCTCCTGAATGAGAATGAAATAATTCATCGAATTCTTCAGAAAAGAAGGTATAAGAACCATCATCAGTTATTTTCGGTGTAAATTTATTTTCTATCATTTGTTGATTATACCAATTAGCAAACCTTCTTAAATACTTAACCTGTCATTGCGAGGGGTAAGATAAATAGTAAGTCTTGATGTTTGCTCTTTAACACCCCGAAGCAATCTACTATATATTGATATTTTCTAAGGTACTTCTGTTAAAGTAAAACTATATATTATAAACATAATGGAAGCAGAAAAAACTGCTATATTTATTAAATAATTAGCAACTTTACTATTTAAAATATTATGAAATCGAGGAATTTCTTTTAGAGACTCACATAACCAGTAAATTCCTAATAATATGGAACCTAAATCATTTATTACCTCAAACTTCGGATCACTAACTACATATTTTGTATTCCAATAACCATTTATAGTAAGAATTGCTAATAAGATAATCATTACACTGATACTAATAATCATTATAATTATTGCCCATAAGTTTTCTGAATACCATTGTTTGGAAAAGAGTTTATTTTTTGTCTTACCATCTATTTCAGGGGTTAGATGTTCTGTTGTTAAGTCACGCCATTTTAAACCTGTGTTAATTATACAAGCAAGAAACCAAACTAACCAGGATATAATTTTTGATATTGACTCATGATTAATACAAATTTTGACTAAATAAAAACCACAAAATATGGAAAAGCTTAAGTAAAGGAATAACAAAAATATCTTACTTAATAACTTAGGATTAAATAAAAGTTTTTTTAGATTAAACATATGTGCTGAAAGGTTAGAAAAGAAAGTGTATTAGATGATGGATTTCAAGAAAGGAAATTGATTATTTAATATTTTTCTATGAATAGTTAATATAAGTTTTTGATTAATTCTTTACTATTATTTAATAAATCGACGGCTACATCATAACCCAATCCATAATAAACGTCAATAATTTTTATGGTGTTTTTATTTATTATTTTCTCTTGCATTTAATAAAGTTCGATAAACTTATATTGTGCTTTTTATTTTGCTCCTCAATGGGAATGAAATAATTCCTCAAATTCATCAGAAAAGAAGGTATAACAACCATCGTCAGCTATTTTCGGTGTAAATTTATTTTCTACCATTTATTGATTATAATCTGAGTTTGATGTAAGCAAAGGCAATAAAAAACTAAAGAATATACTTATTAGGAAGAAAGTTGCCAGAGTCTTGTAATATCATAATCATCAAAAGCAGAGTCTTTACTAATAACTATCAAATTTTCTACTAAACTTTGAGCAATAATTAATCTATCAAAAGGATCTTTATGATATGGAGGCAAAGTTGAAATTAAGTTTAAATGCTCTAAAGAAATAGGCAAAATTTCGATGTCATTGAGTTTGATTTGTTCATTAATAAAATTTGTATATAGTTTTGGTAAAATTAACTTACCAATATTAACTTTAATCGCTATTTCCCAAAGACTAGCAATACTTAATAATAAATCAACATCAGATTCAAGTAAATTAAAAAGTTGTTCTGGTATTTCGTCACTATCGTTAACAAACCAGAGGAAAGTATGAGTATCTAATAAATATTGCATTACATATACTCGGCAAATTCGGGTAATGGTTCATCAAAATCGTTACTGATGGTGATTAAACCTTTGGCACTGCCACGATGACGGCGTTTTGAACTTGGTTGATTGATTCTGGTTAATTTATATATCGGTTGAGCATTTTTGGTAATAATTATCTCTTGGCTCTCTGTGGCTAAAATTTCTAAGATTTCGGGATTTTCTTGGATTTTTTTTAGTTCTATTTTCATAATTTTTTTGTACCTAACTTGACTTATAAAACTTTCCTCAAAGCTTCTAACAATAATAAAACATTTTCAGGACGAGAATTATAACCCATCAAACCAATACGCCAAACTTTACCCCCTAACTCACCTAACCCTCCACCAATTTCGATATTATACTCTTTCAAAAGATAACTAGAAACTGCTTTTCCATTCACTCCTTCAGGAATACGAACCGTGGTTAACGTGGGTAAACGATACTGTTTTTCTACATGACAAACTAACCCTAATTTTTCTAACCCTTCCCATAATAATTCGGCATTTTTTTGATGTCGTTGCCAACAATTTTCTAACCCTTCTTCTACAATTAAAGCTAAGGCTTCCCTTAAACCATAATTCATGTTACAAGGGGCAGTATGATGATACTTTCTAGGTTCCCCCCAATACTGACTTAAGAGGTTCATATCTAAGTACCAATTAGACACTGGAGTAGCGCGTTTTTGCAACTTTTCTATCGCGCGATCGCTCATAGTAAACGGAGACAGTCCAGGGGGACAACCTAACCCTTTCTGACTACAACTATAGGCTAAATCTACACCCCATTGATCAGCATAAAAAGGAACTCCCCCTAAACTGGTGACAGCATCCACTAACAATAAACAATTATGTTCTCGACACAACTTTCCCACCCCTTCTAAGGGTTGTCTGACTCCTGTAGAAGTTTCTGCATTAACTAACCCTAAAATCGCCGGTTTATGGGTTTCTATCGCTTCTTTTAATTCTGCTAAACTGAAGTTTTCACCCCAAGGTTTGCTTATTGTCCTCACATCTGCACCATAACGGGTGGCCATATCCACTAAACGGTGGCCAAAATAGCCCATAACCCCTATCAATACCACATCCCCAGGTTCAACCACATTCGCTAAACTGGCCTCCATTCCGGCGCTTCCTGTCCCACTGATAGAGATAGTTAACCTATTCTCAGTTTGCCACACATACCTTAATAAATCTTGAATCTGATCCATCATTTCCAGATAAAATGGATCGAGATGTCCAATAGCAGGAAGACTCATGGCTGCTAAAATACGGGGGTTAGCATTAGATGGGCCTGGCCCCATCAGTAAGCGAGGGGGAATGGTTAAGGGTTGGGGTTGGGAAGGAATAGTCATAGGTTAGGTATGGCTGAACATTAGGGATATTCTATCAAACAAAGGACTACAATTGAGTTTCTTTGTGGTGTACTTCAAACGTAAGCACTCAGCCCTCGGCTTTGGGCGTTCAGCTTTTCAATTCTCTAACCTTTCTTAATATCTAATCCTCTTATCTTTGCGTTACCGAACGTTCCCAAGGTGAGGGAACCTCGCGCCGAAGTCTCTCGCTAGTTTTAACGTAAGTTCGGGATAAGCTGAAAGGCTAATTCTATCGTTACCCAAAACACCCGTTGTTTCGTCAATTATCTTCTAACTCCGAACTCCTTTCCTCTTAACCCCGAACTCAGGTTAGTTTTAAGCTGATAGCTGAATCCTTACCTTTAAACTAATTCAATATGAGAATCATCTCCTACCATAAATCTTAACGCTTTTGGTCTTTGAGGAGCCATTTCCAGTTTAGCTCGTTGTCCAATTAAACTATCAACAATTCTTTGATGAATTTCTAATATTTCTGCGCCTTCTAACAAGACGCTGTGTTCAATATCTGCATCAATTAAAGTACATTGATCGCCGATACTGGTATAAGGACCAATAAAACAATTTTCAATGTGACAATTTTCTCCAATAATGACTGGACCGCGAATGGTACTATTAATAATAGTTGCGCTTTCTTTAATATTTACCCTGCCACTTATTTTACTTTTTTCATCAATATTTCCTGCTTCATTAATAGTTAAATTAGTATCTAAAATAATGCGGTTTGCTTCTAATAAATCATCTTTTTTTCCTGTATCTAACCACCACCCTTGTAATTGTACTGATTCAACAATTTTCTGACTATCAATGAGTTCTTGAATCGCATCAGTAATTTCTAATTCTCCCCTAGCAGATGGTTGAATATTAGCAATGGCTTGATGAATACCAGGAGAGAAGAAATATACCCCAACCAATGCTAAATTTGAGGGGGGATTTTTAGGCTTTTCAACTAACTTTAATACCCTTCCTTTTTCATTCACTTCAGCTACCCCAAACGCGGTAGGATTAGGAACAGAACGTAATAAAATTAACCCATCTAAGTGCTTATTTTTAAACTTATCCAAAAAGATACTTAGATCATCTTGGATTAAATTATCTCCCAAATACATAATAAAGGGATCATCTCCTAAAAAGGGTTGAGCAATTTTGACTGCATGAGCTAACCCTAAAGGTTCATCTTGTACTATGTATGTAATATTAGCACCAAACGGTTTACCCAACCCACTTTTTCTACGGATCTCTTCCCCCGTTTCTGGACTAATAATAATGCCAATATCAGTAATTCCTGCTTTAACAATTGACTCAATTCCGTACCATAAAATGGGTTTATTGGCAACAGGAACTAATTGTTTTGCACCTGTGTAAGTAAGGGGTCTTAGTCTGGTTCCTTTTCCACCGGAAAGAATTAATGCTTTCATGATTTTTAGTTAGTTTTTAGAGAATTTGATTAACATTTTTTTAAGAGAATCACGCCAATACGGTGCGTTATATCCTAATCTTTTAGCTATCTTTTTTCCAGATAAAACTGAATAATGAGGTCGTTTGGCTGGGGTAGGATATTCTTCAGTTACAATGGGATTAACTTCCTTAATCTTTAAAGGAAATCCAAGGTTTTTTGCCTCTTCAAAAACAGCTACAGCTAAATCATACCAGCTTGCTACACCACTATTGGTAAAATGATAAATTTCTCTAGTTTCTGCTAGGTTAATATTAGTTAGTATTTGTGTTATGGTATTAGCAATATCATAAGACCAAGTGGGACTACCTACTTGATCGCTGACGATACCCAGTTGTTCTTTTTCTTTACCCAAACGTAACATGGTTTTAACGAAGTTACCTTTACCTTGAGTTCCATAAACCCAGGCTGTTCTCAAAATAACATAGCGATCGCCATTTTTTTCGATTCCTTGTTCTCCTGCTAGTTTACTTTGTCCATAAACCCCTAACGGATGAGTTGTATCTGTTTCTAAATAGGGGGTATTTTTTGTCCCATCAAACACATAATCTGTAGAAATGTGTACTAAAAATGCACCGATTTTTTGCGCTTCTTCTGCTATAATTGCTGGAGCAATCCCATTAATGGCAAAAGCTAACTCGGGTTCGCTTTCTGCTTTGTCTACGGCGGTATAAGCTGCGGAATTAACAATAATATCAGGTTTAATTTCTTGGATAACTTGGCGAATATTCTCAGAAGAGGTTAAATCAAGTTGCTGACGGTTAGTAGCAATGACTTCTCCCATGGGTATTAAGGTTTGTTGTAAGTCTTGGCCAACTTGTCCATCACTGCCAGTTAACAAGATTTTTTTCATTATTTTTCTGGGGTGAGAAACTATCTCTAATTCTACAAGCTTGGGGTCAAAAATGGAAGCAATGGGAAGTATCCCATTTTTGCAGAAAAAGTATCTTGGGAGTTTGACGAATAGACGGGGGGAAATTCATAACTATAAACTATCATCAATAAAAGACAATTTACAACTTTGGGATGATGCCAAGCAATATCAATTTAATTGCCAATAATGATAAATTTGTTGATTTTTTTCAACAGCTATTGCGGCTAAATAATTATCATGAGGAGTTAAATAAAATAAATGGTAATTGATATTATTGGATTCAGGTAAATTGATAAATCTTATAGGTTCATCCGTTGATATTTCTACTGTTTCTAATCCTCCAGTTAGTCCTTTACCAATGGCTTTTAAATAAGCTTCTTTTGCTGTCCAAAATTTAAAAAATTCTCCATTTTTTTCTTCCGATGATAATTTACTAATTTGTTCAAATTCTTTTTGACAAAAAAAACGTTTCGCTAAACTATCTGCTTCTGACATAGGACGGATATATTCGACATCAACCCCAATCGAATGATAGCAAGTTATTGCATAAATAGCTATATTTTCTGAATGGGATACATTAAATTGTAAATGAATTTTATTAATTTTCTCTAAGAGATAAGGTTTACCGTAAGCATTATAGTTAAATTCTATTTTTTGAGGAGGAATTGATAAATAAAAACTCAAAATATGTCTTAAACTACTTCTAGCTATAGTAAATCTTTTTTGATGTTTTTCAAATCTAAAATTTTGGGCTTTATTTTTTTCATCTTCATTTAAAATTTCAAACCCATTTTTAATATCTATAGATGATCGTTCTAAGTTGGTTTTCCATATATGAACTTCTTGAGGATTAATGGTTAAATTTTGAGGTGGATGTTTCCAAATAATATCCATAATTTAAGTATCAATGAATTTCTTTTAAGCAATACACAGAGAAAAGCGAAAGGTACTCCCTTTTCCCACTTCACTTTCTACTTCAATTTTCCCCCCTTGTAATTCTACCAGACGACGGGTAATTGCTAGGCCGATACCTGTGCCTCCAGAATACCGTGAACGGGACTTATCTGCACGCCAAAACCGTTCAAATACATAGGGTAAATCTTCAGATTTAATGCCTATTCCTGTGTCAATAACTTCAACCCAAACTTGTTTATTTTTTGCCCAAGCTTTAACAGTAATGGTTCCATTTTCTGTATAACGAATAGCATTACCAATGAGATTAACTAAGATTTGTTCACTGCGATCGCTATCTGCTAAAACTGGAGGTAATTCTTGAGGACATTCTAATGTGATCGTTGGTCCATCATCCATAATTTGATCAGCAAATCTTTCTACTAAAGAAGTTAATAAAGGAAGGAGATTAATAGGATATAAACTAATGGAAAGATAACCTGCTTCAGCTTTAGAAAGTTCTTGAAGATCATGAATCAATCTTTCTAATCTTCTGGTTTCTTTTACTAAGTTTAAATATAAGTCAGGAGAACCTTCAATTGAACCATTCGCTAACTCTTCTAAATAGCCTCTCATAATGGTTAAAGGAGTACGCAATTCATGGGTCATATCACTAATTAATTCTCGTCTTCTTTTTTCTACATCTTGTAAACTATTAGCCATAATATTAAAGCTATTTCCTAATTGATTCCATTCTGGAATGTCACTTTCGGGCATTCTTTCATCTAAATGGCCTTGGGCTAATTTTTGGGTAATTTCTTTCATTTGATTTAAGGGTTTGATGGTGCGACGAGAGACAAAATAACTTACTCCTCCAGCAGCACTAACCCCAAAAATAACTGACCAAAAGGCACTATTATTCCAAGCAGTTTCAAAGCCTTTTACTAAATAAGTTCTCGCTGAACGAACCGTAAAAAATCCTTGTTGTTCTAGCTTTTCTAAGCGAATAACAAACATTTTGGGAGAGGAGAATTTTGCTATACCGATAAAACTACCTAATCCCACAAACATTACTAAAAGATGAGATAAAAATAGACGGGTTCCTAGACTAAGTTTTGACATAATTTTTGAGATGATTATTTTGATTCAATATTGTAAAGACTAACTAATTTAGCAATAACAACAGCAGGATAAATTTGTCCTACTAACGCCTCTGCATTAGTCAAAGTCATAGCAAACGCATTATTAGGGGTAATATCACCATAACCTAATGTGGTTATGGTAGTAAAACTAAAATAAAATAGAGAAGAGTTATTTACTCCTTCAGGAACAGATAAAGCATTGGGGTCAAAAAACATAATAATTTGATAAAATAAAAACCATAAAATTCCTAACAGTAAATAAATACAAATTCCTCCACGAATTACACCTAAATCCACCTCTTCTTCATTATATATTCTTGAGCTAATTGCAATAATAACCAACATAATAAAAATACTATAAAAACTCTGAGATATCAAAGAAGTTAAATTAGTTAAGTAAACGGAATCAGGAAAAACAATAATATCAAAAATAAATCCTAGAGCAGCAATAAATCGAAATATAGAAAGAATTTTTTTTGAAAAAGCTAAGGTGTTTAAACCCAATAATAAAGTAATGAGAAAAAACAAACTAAGCAATAAATTAAGATTATGGTTAAAAGAAGCAAAAGGAACTAATAAAAAAACAATTATAAGATCTATAAATAGTCTAGTGTAGCCAGTAGTAACTGAATAGATTTTTGGGTATCTTTTCATCATATTAATAAGTTTGTAGTTCAAAGACTAAACATTATTTATGTTCATAAAGACTAACTAATTTAGCAATGACAACAGCAGGATAAATTTGACCAACTAAAGCTTCAGCATTGGCTAAAGTCATAGCAAAAGCATTCTTAGGAAGAATGTCACCATAACCTAATGTGGTTAAGGTAGTAAAACTAAAATAAAAAAGAGAGTCTTTGGTTAAATCTTCAGGAAAAGAGAAAGCATTAACATCAAAAAAAAGAAGAATTTTGTAAAAGAAAAACCAGAGAATCCCTAAAAGCAGATAAATACAAACCCCACCACGGATAACATTTAAGTTAACTTTTTCTTCATGAGAAATTCTTGAACCAATTCCAATGATAACTAAAATATAAAAAATACTATAGAAAGAATAAGACATCAAAGAAGTAAGAGCAGTTAAATAATTAGAGTTGGGGAAAACAATTACATCAGAAATAAATCCTAAAGCAGCAAAAAAACGAAATAAGAAAAGAATTTTTTTTGAAAAAGCCAGAGTATTTAAACCCAGAAGTAAGGTAACGAGAAAACAAAAACTGACTAATAAACTTAGGAAACGATGAAGGGAGGCAAAAGGAAGCAATAAAAAGAGTAACAATAAGTCAATAAACAAGTATTTGTAGCCATCCGTCACAGAATAAACTTTTGATGTCGTGTCCATGATTATGTTTAATTAACTAGAGGTAAATATTAGGTAAATAATAACCTTGAACAATGACTAGATAAATGGTTTGAAACAAATTATTTAGTTTAATGATCAACCAAGCATATCTTTGTTAGACTGATCGGGATTATATTTTAAATCATAGCAAACTCGGTTATCTGCCAGTATTTCACTGATCCAGGATTATGTTACTGTCCTTATCAAACGCTTTTATTAAAAGACCTGTTCTAAGTACCGTTTGTACCATTGTGATTATTCTTCTGGGAACTATCTCTATGGCAGTGTTACCCTTGGATAAGTTACCAGAGATCGCCCCAAAAAAAGTAGCTGTCACCGCTAATTATATCGGTGCAGATGCCAAAACCACAGAAGACAACGTTACCACCGTATTAGAACGGGAAATTAACGGAACCGAACAAGTCCGCTGGATCGACTCCTTTACCGATAATACCGGTAATGTCACCATTAACGTGACCTTTCCCACAGAAACAGACCGTAATACAGCACAGGTTTTAGTCCAAAATAAAGTCTCTCAAGCAGCCTCAGACTTACCCTCAGTGGTCAACCAAGCGGGAGTTAGAACCGATAAACAGTCTCCTAGTATTACCCTAATATACGCTTTTTACTCAGAAAAAAGGCCAGATGGAGAATATCTCTACGATAAAACCTTTTTATATAACTACGTCGATCGCTACATTTGGAACGAGATGAAAGGGTTGCCTGGTGTGGGTTCTGTAAGCTTGTTTGGGGGGGCAAAATATGCTATGAGAATATGGCTTGACCCCGATAAACTTGCAGCAAGGGGACTGACGGCGATCGATGTGATTAATGTGATCAATGAACAGAACTTTGATACCGGTGTGGGTAGAATTGGACAACAACCGGCACCCCCTGGCCAACAGTTTGAAATTCCTTTGCGGGCCCAAGGACGCTTTCAAAACGTAGCAGAAGCAGAAGATATGGTGGTTAAAGTGGGGGACGATGGCACGTTGATCCGCATCAAAGATGTGGGACGGGCAGAGTTAGGGATGGAAAACTATGACACCTTAGTAGATGTCAATGGCAACCCTGGAGTCGCTTTTTTAATCTATCAGTTACCTGGCAGTAACGCCTTAGAAACCGCAGACGCAGCAAAAGCAAAAATGGCTGAGTTGGAACCCAGTTTCCCTCCTGGGTTAAAAGTGGTGATTGGGTTGGATAACACCCTGTTTGTCAATGCGTCTATTCAAGACTTATCCGTTACCCTATTACAAGCGATCGCCTTAGTGGTATTGGTCATCTTTATTTTCCTCCAAGACTGGCGAACCACCATTATTCCTGGTATTGCTATTCCTGTCGCCTTAGTGGGGGCGATGATCGGGTTAAATGTAATGGGGTTCACCCTCAACCAGTTAAGTCTCTTTGCTTGTGTATTGGCTACTGGGTTAGTGGTGGACGATGGGATCGTTATTGTAGAAGCGGTTTCCAGTAAGTTATCTCAGGGAATGCGGCCAACTCAAGCAGCAATGGATGCAATGGATGAACTGTTTGGGGCAACCATCGCAACATCAGTAGTATTGATGGCCGTATTTATCCCCGTTTGTTTCTTCCCAGGAACCACAGGGATCGTTTATCGACAGTTTGCTTTAACCATCATTTTTGCTGTTTTATTTTCCACCTTCAACGCTTTAACCTTCTCCCCCACCATGTCGGCCATTTTACTTGGACCCCCCGAAGAAAAACATGGACCGTTGGCCATCTTTTTTAGGGCGTTTAACAACGTTTTTGAGGTCATTCAACAAGGATATGGTCATTTTATTCGCTTTTTAACCCATGTCAAAATTATTGTCATGGCCTTATTTATTGCTGGTTTGATCGCCACAGGATGGATATACAATACCATGCCATCTGGGTTCATTCCCGCAGAAGATCAAGGCTACTTTTTCGGTATTACCAATGCCCCCCCTGGTGTCTCTCTCAACTATACCTACGCGATCGATCAACAAACCACAAAAATTATTCAAAATATGCCCAATGCGGATCAAGTATTGGATCACGTAGTAACCTTGTCAGGGTTCTCTTTTGAAGGAAGAAACGCCAATAAATCCCTAACGTTCGTTAAACTTAAACCGTGGGAAGAACGTCCAGGTCCAAAAAACTCAGTCTTTGGTCTTACCCAATATCTTAACCAAACCTTCGCCAAAGAAGTGACAGGGGCAAGGGCGATCGCCTCTAATGCGCCTCCGGTGGATGGTTTGAGTAACTACGATGGATCGGAAATTTTTATCCAAGATCGTCAGTTGAAAGGAATGCCCGCTTTAATTGATAATGTTAAACAAGTGATCGTTGCAGCCAACGAAAGAGAAGAGATCGGCGTAACTTTCACTCCTTTTACCTTTGATAGTCCTTTAACCACCATAGAGATCGATCGAGCAAAAGCCAAGGCCCAGGATGTAGAAATTAACAACATTTTGAGAACCTTACAAATTTATCTCGGTTCTAACTATGTTAATCAATTTGTCTTTGAAGGCCGTCTCTATCGAGTTTATGCCCAAGCCGAAGCGGTTGATCGGGATAACCCTCAAGATATTGGTCGCTTTTATGTGCGATCGCGTAACGGTTCGATGATCCAACTGAGTAACTTAGTGACAACCAACCCTACTACTTATCCTCCTATTATTACCCATTACAAAACCTATCCCGCCATTAAATTAATTGTTTCACCGGCACAGGGTTATAGTTCCGGTCAGGTTATTAAAGCTATGGAAGAGGTAGCGGAAGAGATTCTACAGCCTGGTTTTGGTTATGAATGGACCAATACCGCAGCCGAGGAAAAAACCTCGGGAGGGGCAGCCCCTATTGTGTTTGGGTTAGCATTTGTTATGGTATTTCTGGTGTTAGCAGCGCAATATGAAAGTTATATCGACCCCACCATCATTCTTTTAACGGTTCCTTTGGCTATTTTAGGAGCATTGGGAATGATTTGGTTACGGGTGACATTGATACAAACCGTACCGTTTAACCCGGGTAATGGCATCTGGCCAGTATTAAATAATAATATGTATGCCCAGGTAGCATTGGTTATGTTAATTGGGTTAGCGGCGAAAAATGCCATCCTGATCGTAGAATTTGCTAACCAGTCTCATGATCTAGGGATGAGTATCACCCAAGCTGCCATTAACGCAGCCGAACAACGGTTACGTCCCATTTTAATGACCGCAGTTTCATCTCTGGTAGGGTTTGCCCCTTTATTAGCTGCTTCGAGTGTAGGGGCAGTTAGTCGTTGGTCTTTGGGAACGGCTATTTTTGGGGGTTTGGCCTTGGCAACGGTGTTAAGTTTGGTACTGGTTCCTATTCTTTATATTGTCATCAAGAACTTTGAAAAATACATCTTGGGTGGGGATGATGGAACCCCTCCTGGGGATCCTCGAAATGGTAATGGAAAGGGGAATAAACCCTCTCCCACTGCACCAGAAGAAGAAAAAACCCCCGTTTTTCCTGTGTCTTCTCAAGGGGAGTAATTTAGACAAAATGGAGTAATTAAAATGTTTAAAAATTGGACATTTAATGATTGGATGAATCATCTTCTTTTCGTCGGGACAATCATTTTATTAATCATTTCTTTTACCTAAACAGGAAGGTTGTTATTATGAATATTAGGAAAATTCTTTTTGCTGGTATTATAACTGCTTTAATCGGTGCTATGTTTGGTTTAGCTGTTACTAAAATAGCACAGCGAGAACAACGTAAAAAAATTCTAGTGGTAACAGGTGCAACTTTAGGCTTTGTTATTGGTGCATTTCAAGAGTCTATTCAACAACAAAAGAAACTTCGAGATGAGGAATATGGTGATGTTAACTCTTGGAAATAAGCTTTGAATTTAGAATGAAGAATTTAGAATTTTTTGATGAGTTTTTCCCAATTTTTGTCACTTTGTCAATCTTCGGCGAATTGTGTCTATGTTGGCCTTCATTCCGTTTTGACCAATGGCACCAAGTGCATCATGTAATCTCGTTTTCCTATTGGTACACCAGCCATGCGAAGAATGTTGTAAGCGGTAACCAGATGGAAATAAAAGTTTGGAATTAGAAATTCATTCACATAGGCACTACCAGATAGCTCAATATAGAGACTCTCACCTAACTCAATGCGCGTGTTTTGAGATAGCTTTTCATCTTCAACGTTAATACCTAAGAGACGTTCCTTCGTGTTTCCTATGTGCTGATATGCCTGTGAGAGAGATGTGACTTCTGGATCTAAATTATTTGCAGGTTTGTCATCACACCAGAGAGCAAAGTTATGTGGTTGATTGCAGGTGAAAGCAATTTGTGTACCAAAGGGAAACATATCAGTTGCAATACGCTTTTGAAGAAACAACTCTTGATCACCAAAATGAGTTTGAGCTACCTTCAATAGACCCTCAAGAGTTCCTAAGCGACTTTGGAAGAGAGTTCGAATTGAATCTATACTCTGATTTGGCATTTCGTCTTCCCTTAAAACTTAATTCTATGAACCTTAATTGTATCAGCAATTCTCATGTTGATTGTATCAATTAACTAACTAACCACTGATAACCTGCTGTTAATTTCTCTTTAGCGTTTTCTTCGACAATATTTCCATGAGCCATAATGACTCGTTGGAAATCCCAAGCTAGTATTTTATCTATAGCTTGACGAGTTATTTCTTTATCTCGTGTAGCGATTTTTTCTAACCACGAGGGTTTGAGAGATCGATTACTACCAAGAATTCGAGTGGCGAATTGTGTTATGAAAGGAAAATTGCAATCGAAATTGAAAGCACTATCAGTAATAATTAAGGTTTTACTATTTGGGTGAAAAAAAACTATCTCATTTACCTCAGCAATTTTGGGCGGAATAAAAACTTGAAACCCTTGAAAGGGGATATATTCTAGTTCACCATTAAAATTAATTACGTCTCGCTCAAAAGTAAGCGAAATCTCTAAAGAGGGTTGTTTTGTTTCAAGACCTAGGGGTGCAATTAGTTTGGCTTGAGGGTACAGTTGGTGAGAATGTTCTAAATATAAATGATGAAAAAGATTGGGAGCAATAATATATTTAACCGTACCCAAATTACTTAACTGTTGCTTGAGAGCAAAATTGATTTTAATGGGAGAAATCAGTAACAAAGAACAATCAGATTGCAAAATAACAGTCATTCTTGTTCCAACTTCTAATCCTAAAAATTTTAAAGGTTGTTCGGCAACCCAGATACAATGGTCTACTTGTTTCAACATTACTGGTTATCTAAGTATTAAAGGTTTTTGTCTCCTTAAGTGTTTTAATTGGGAGTCCTGAATAGTCATACTTCGAGTGTACACTCGAAACCAAACTTAAGTACCTAAACATAATTAATGGCACATTCTCATGTCATTTTTGAATGACTGTATCCTTTCCCTATTCCCTATTCCCCGTTCCCTATTCCCTGTCTCAATTTTGTAATTTATTCTGTGTACTCACTTTATTTAGTCAAAAATGTCCCCACCCGTTACACTAGGAGGAGATGTTAATATTACTTTACAAACTGCGATCGCCATGCAAATAGCTGATCTTTCTTCTAAGTCTTCCCCTAATGGACAATATTGGCAATGGCAAGGCCATAATATCTACTATGTCCAAGCTGGAAAAAAACAACTTAGCCATCATCCTTTATTATTAATACACGGGTTTGGTGCATCTACAGATCATTGGCAGAAAAATATTGCTCAATTACAAGAAGATTTTGAAGTTTGGGCGATTGATTTATTAGGATTTGGTCGCTCAGCAAAACCTAAATTACAATACAGTGGGGATCTTTGGCGAGATCAATTAAAAACTTTTATCACAGAAGTTATTGGTCAGCCTGCTATTTTAGCGGGTAATTCTTTAGGCGGTTATGCGTCCCTTTGTGTGGCTTCTCAATGTCCAGAAATTTCTAAAGGACTGATTTTAATCAATAGTGCAGGTCCTTTTAGCGATCGCCAAAAAGTAACCAAACCAAAAAGAGTACAAACAATAATGCGCTCTATTTTATTACAACCTTGGGCAAGTTATTTATTGTTTCAATATATGCGCCGTCCTGGAAAGATTCGTAAGACACTAAACAAAGTTTATTACAATAAAGAAGCGGTAACAGAACAGTTAGTTAATAATATTTATCGTCCTTCTTGTGATCCAGGTGCAGCACAAGTATTTGCTTCAGTTTTCAAAACACCACAAGGAGAAACTGTGGATCGTTTACTAGAAGAATTAAAGCATCCCTTACTAATGTTATGGGGAGAGAAAGATCCTTGGATGAATGCACAAGAAAGAGGCGAAAAGTATCGTCAATATTATCCTAATTTAACAGAATGTTATTTACAAGCTGGTCATTGTCCTCATGATGAAATTCCTGAGCAAGTTAATAGTTTAATTAAAAATTGGCTATTGAGTCTATAGCTGTTTAAACCTGAATCTAGGGAATTTAACGCTATAATTGTAATAAAACTTTACATCAAGTAACAATTCGTGAAAGCAAGTTGATGCTTAAGGATTTCAGTGTGATGAAATTATGAAAATAAATCAAATTAAGGTCTACCTTGAAGATCCCAATCCTCAAAATCGGCTCAAAGCTATTGTTGAGCTAAGGAATTACCCACCGAATGTAGTTGTTCCCTTACTCAAACAAAGAATGTATGACAAAGAATTTGTGATTCGTTCCTTTGTGGCAATGGGGTTGGGTTATAAACTGAGTGATGAAGGGTTTAACATCTTGCTCAGTTTGATTGAGAATGAGAAAGATCCCAATGTATTAGCCGAAGGAGCTAATTCCCTCGCTAAATATGGAGAAAAAGCAATTCCCCATCTGCTAGAACTTTTTAGAAGAGAATCTCACTGGTTGCTCCGACAAAGCATCTTAGCTGCGGTAGATGAAATTGGGTCTCCAGATGTTTTTCTACAGCTTTGTCAATGGGGATTAGAAGGGGATGATCTCACAGTAAAATTGGCATCGATTTCTTATTTGCGAAAATTAAAAGGAACCCCTTTAGAATCGGAGGCCATCAATGTACTCCTTGACCTATCAACCAGTGAAATAGTAGCAATTAGAGGGCAGGTTGCTAGAGTTTTAGGAATTTTTGAGGCTCCTGTTGCTAGAGCAGCATTAGCACAATTACGAGAAGACCTAGATCATAGAGTCGTAGCTGCAACTCTAGAAACCTTGCTCTGAGTGCTAAATTGACATACTCCACTCCCTAAAGTGAGTGGATTCTCCAAACATCACTATTTTGGATTACTGGCTCGTCCAGATCGCTTAACTATCTCCACTCTCGCAGTAGTTAGCCATAGGCGGGGCTGTCCCCAGTCGTTCAGGTGGTTGGCCTCAGTTTTCGGATGCCCGACCATACTGTTTATGATCTAATTTTGGTTGATTTAATCTTTGGTACTTCTCTCGTTTCCCTAGCTGTTTTTACTGTGCTTTCGCCACCACAGGTTTATTAGTTTCGACCTTCTCGGAACGCTTGGCCTCTAGTATGGCCTAGCCTACGCAGTAGGGGGTCGGGTATTTCAACCAGACAAATTTTAGCACAAATTTCGCTGACTGTACGCCCCCTCACCCCGCCCTTTCGGGCAAAGTAAAAAGGCAAAAAGCACTCATGCAAAAATAAAATTTAGCCCGACTCGCGCGTTCCCATGGCGAGGAAACCTCGCCGGGGTCGCTCGTCAGTTGGGTTTGAAGCCTCTTCATTTATGAAGAAAAAACAAGAAAAGAATCGTTTTCTGAATCCTCTTACTTTTAGGAAGAGGTAAAAATGATTGTTCGCTAGAGCCGGAACGGAGTGAGGAACTTTTGACTTCTAACTTTTGACTTGTGAAGGCGGGGCTTTAAACCCCTAATTTTTCGGTAATCTATTTGTGCTTGCTTAAAGGGCGAACGATGGGACTTGAACCCACGAATGCCGGGACCACAACCCGGTGCCTTAACCACTTGGCTACGCTCGCCATACATCTTTGTTATTATAACATAGTTTTCTGCTTCTGCACAAAAAAATATAGGGTCAATCCATCGATTGACCCTACAAAATACTTTAGTTATGGTTCAAATTAACCGACGAAAGCTTTGCGGGGTTCTGAAACACCACCAGACTCAGTTCCTTTGAGGTAAGCTAACATGGTATCAGCGTCAGATACTTCAAAGGGATCAGTAGGACAGTTATCACTGAAGTCGGGTTCAATAAAGATTTTTTCGATTTTGCAGTCGTTAACTAGCATAGAATAACGCCAAGAGCGCATTCCAAAGCCGAGGTTAGATTTCTCAACCAACATACCCATTTTACGGGTAAAATCTCCATTACCATCGGGTAATAAGAAGACATTTTTCGCTTCTTGTTGTTTACCCCATTGGAACATAACAAAAGCGTCGTTGACGGAAATACAAACGATCGCGTCAACCCCTAATGCTTTGAACTCATCATATAACTCTTCGTAGCGAGGTAAGTGGTTAGATGAACAAGTGGGAGTGAATGCACCAGGTAAGGAGAAAACAACGACTTTTTTCCCCTTGAAAATTTCTTCGCTGGTTAAATCTTGCCAACGAAAAGGGTTAGGTCCAGGAACAGACTCATCACGAACACGGGTTTTAAATACAACACTGGGTACAGTTTCGATAACGCCCATATTTCACCTCTTGACAATCAAGTTTGTATCAGCTTTTACTGCTTTATCTCAGAATAATTCTTATTTAAGAAAAAGTCAACAGTAATAATTACCTAATTTCTTGAATAATCTTAATATAAGACCTAATCTAAAAAACATTAAATTATAATATAAAAAGGCATTAATAAGAGAAAGTTAAGGGGATGAAAAAAGAAGCAAATATCATCGTAAATACTCTAAAAGCTAAAAAATTACGGGTTACGCCACAACGTTTTGCCGTTTACGCCAATTTGCTCAGCAGAACAGACCATCCGACCGCTGAGCAAATTTTAACCGATCTCAATAAAAATGCCCCTACTTCTTCCCAAGCAACGGTTTACAGTGCTTTACAAGCGTTACGTCAAGTGGGTTTAGTGCGAGAGGTATTGTTAGAGCCAGGCATTTCTCGCTATGATGCCAACATCGATCCTCATCATCACTTTCGCTGTCGTTGTTGCGGGGTGATTGAAGATATCCCTTGGGACACTTTTGAATCGTTCAATTTACAAGGGTTACGGCCTGGTATTACCCCAGAACGGTATGAAGTGATCGTTGAGGGTGTATGCGATCGCTGTTAAAAAAGTTCCCTCAACTGTAGGTTGGTCAAACCTCTAAAAATGAAACCCAAAAACGTTCTCCCTAACCCCAAAGTAAGTTTGCGTACAACTTTAATAATTTCCTTGGTTGTTCAAATTATTACTGCTGTTGGGTTAACAGGATGGTTATCGTTTCGCTATGCTCAGAAGTCAGTTAATGAATTAGTAACTCGCATCAGCGATGAAGTTACAGCCAAGGTCAAAAAGCACATCAAGACTTTTGCCGAAAAACCCTATGAATTTTTACAAATAAATGTAGCAGCCATTGAATCAAGAAGTTTAGACCTGAGTGATTATCCGACAATGGCACGTTATTTCTGGAAACAGACCCAGATATCTCAGGCCGTACCTTATGTTTACTTTGCTAACCAGCAAGGAGATTTTGTTGGAGTTTGGCAACAGCGAGAAGATTTCACGACCCTCCAGTTAAGAAACCAACAGACCAGTCCACACCGAGAAATGTATCAACTGGATAACCAAGGAAACCCCACTAAGTTGATCAAGCGTATCATCTACGATCCTCGTCAAAGACCTTGGTATCAAACAGCAATCAAAGAAGGTAAACCCAGTTGGACTTCTATCTATGTGTTTGCCACCTCTCCCCGTCTTGGGATTACCCATGCGATTCCCGTGTACGATCAATCCCAGAAGGTTCTCGGAGTCCTAGCTGCGGATTTAACTTTATCGGATATTAGTCATTTTCTCAAACAGATTAAAGTGGGATACTCAGGAGAAATATTTATCATTGAGAGGTCTGGAGAGATTGTCGCCAGTTCAGCCGATGAACCCCCTTTCCTTAACAGTGAGACTGGACAAAAAAGACTAGCTGCGGTGCAAAGTAGCAATATTGTGATTCAAGAAACTGCCCAGAATTTGCTGATGAGATTTGATAGTTTTGAGAACATTGACACCAGCAAGCGGTTAATGTTGGAGATTGAAGATCAGCCCCAATTTTTACAAGTGACACCTATTCAAGATACTCATGGTCTTTATTGGCTGATGGTGGTAGTTATCCCTAAAGCTGACTTCACTAAAGAGATTGATATCAATATTCGCAATATGGTCATTCTTTGTGTAGTCGCTTTGGCTGTTGCGATCGCCTCAAGTATAATCACCTCCCGATGGATTACTGCGCCTGTTATACGAATCTCCCAGGCATCAAAACAACTGGCTCAGGGTAATCTTGAGCAACAACTAAAACCTAGCTTCATTGTTGAAATTGATACCTTAGCCCAATCGTTTAACATGATGTCTGCACAATTGAAGGCATCCTTTGACTCCCTTCATGAAAGTGAGGTTTCTTTAGAAGAGGCTAATCAGAAATTAGAGCAAAAAGTAGCTGAAAAAACCGCTTCTCTAGAGCTAAAAAATCATAATTTACAAGAAACGTTAAAAACCCTAGAAAAAACTCAATTAGAACTGGAAAAAGCCAATAAAAAACTGAAAAAACTTGCTGGTATTGATGCTTTAACCCAAGTGGCCAATCGTCGTCAGTTCAATCAATTACTTGAGGAGAAATGGCAACATTGTCGTCGGGAACAACTCCCGTTATCTTTGATTTTAGGGGATGTGGACTTTTTTAAAAGCTACAACGATTTGTATGGTCATCCAGCAGGCGATCGCTGTTTATTTGAAATTGCACAAGCAATGGTTCACGCTGTTAAACGTTCAACCGATTTAGTGGCACGTTATGGAGGGGAAGAATTTGTCATTATTTTACCCAATACAAATCTTCAAGGGAGTGTAGAAGTAGCCACTTTGATCCAAACTCAAGTCAAGAAACTTAAGATTATTCACCAAGACTCTCAGGTGAGTTCCTTCGTTACCATGAGCTTAGGGGTGGCTACTGTGGTGCCTCAACAGAAATTATCCCCAAAAATGTTGATTAAAGCAGCAGATGAGGCTTTGTATCAGGCAAAAGAGGAAGGACGCGATCGCATCATAGCCAAATTAGTTTAACTTCAGTTTGGTTTAATGGCTGATGGGGTGTAGGGTGTAGGGTGTAGGGTGTGGGGTGACGGGGGATCTTGAGTGTGGGAAGAGAGGGGAGTGTGGGGAGTGTGGGAAGTAAGAATAGTCTCCCTTGTCTTCCTTGTCTCCCCCATCTCCAAAGCCTCCCAGTCCCCCAGTCTACCCGTGAGTTACTTACCTTTGTTGAACTCACGTTGATTTAATAAATAACTTAAAGCAATTCCTGTTTGTATTCCTACTAATATCCACACGATTACTAATCCGATAACTTCTCCCAAAAAAAGATGAGTGATTGAGTGTAGTATCCCTCCTATTATCCATCCGATTGATAATCCTAAAGACCAACTGATGCCACTAATAAGAATCCAAAGATAACTTTTAGATACAACAGGTCTCAAACTCAACCATTGCCAAAAACCGACCCATATTCCTGTGATACCTCCTAACCTTAATCCTGTGGTTAAACGAACTGTAATAAAATCAGTTCGGGGTGTAAACCAACCTATCGCCCCAAAGCTACTTGCTCCCATCAAACTCCAAGCAATAAATGTAAATAAGATCCATAACCAAGCACGAGCCACGAAACGACTTAAAATTAACGCTTGAAAGAATCCTATGATAGTTGCGCCAAGCATGGCATGAAACACATTCAAATCGGGAACCTCACCAATTTCAATCCAGACCAAACTAGATAAAAATCCTATCACCGTAACCCCAGTCCAGGCTAAATAATTAAATTGGAGTAATAATGATTGGTGTCGATTTCGAGTTATCGATGATCTCATATATTGTATACTCACATCTTGAATCTTTGTAATAAGGCTCTAAATTTTAGGAGTCAGGAGTCAGGAGTCAGGAGTCAGGAGTCAGGAGTTAGGAGTTTATATCGATTTAAAACTAACATCTTGCACCAAAACAAATAAACTTAATAACCATAAAAAGGTAATCAATTTTTAATAAGTTAGCATCAAAATGCAACACTATTGACTATTCCCCGTTCCCTGTTCCCTTTCACCACTAGCAAATTTTACACGAGGTGCAAGATCTCAGTATAAAGATTTTAGCTTTATTCAGCAAACCCTAAATAGGGTGGACAATGCCCACCCTATTATTTTAATTCATCGCTTCTTTAATCGCTATTTCTAATAACTCATCTAGGGGAATACCCTTGGCTTTTGCCATTGCAGAAATAACACTTTTGGGGGAAAAAGAACAGTATAAACCGGCTTCTAAGAACCAGGGTTGTCCTTGAGGATCGATACGAAAATCAAACAAACTATAATGACGGCAACCTAACGCTTGATGACATTGTTTAACTATGTCTTGAACCCGCCGAATTGCTGGATCTTTAACATCAACGATCCAAGATTTTTTATTGCCCTTAGCAGCATAAGCCAACTCCCCTGATTCATCTTTTTTCAGTTTGTCTTCATAGTTACGAATAGGATTATTTTCATTACTAACAGCGTATTCTTCTAAAGGTAAACTAATTAACTCACCTTCTTTGACAATGGTGCCACATCTGACTTCTCTTCCCAGTTCAATATATTCTTCAACTAATACCTCATCTGCATATTCAAACGCTTTTTCTAAAGCTGCGTCATATTCGGCCATGGTTTTAACCAATGTTACCCCTAAGGAGTTATCAGCGTTAGACGGTTTAATAATAACGGGTGGGCGCAAGTTTGGGGTGTCACCCTGGCGCAAAAGTTCCCCATAGGGTACTTTAACCCCTGTAGCAGCAACGATCGCCTTTGCTTTTGCTTTATTTGCCGTCAAGGCCATTAACTCCGCTTTGTTGCCCAAATAAGGGATATTTAGGAGGTCAAATAACCCGCGATACTGAGTCATTCCAGGGATGCAAAACATTTGAGGTAATACTAAGTCAATATTTTGTTCTGCGATCCACTGTATAGCTTGAGATAAGGATAGGGGTGTGGCTGCATTAATATCTTCTCTGCTTAAGGATGCTGGAAAACGCCATAAGCGATCGGGGGTAACATAAGCAATAGAAAAACGATAACGAGAAGGGTTGGCGGTTGCTGCAATGCACTCTTTGCCATAAAGACGAGATAAGTCGCAATAAAACTTATTTTCAGCAGAACCCACTAAATGAAGAATGTGAAGAATAGACATGGTTAAGTTTCCTTATAGATAATATAGGGCAAAAGGTGGGAGGGGTGGGGAGTGTGGGGAGTGTGGGAAGTAGGGGAGGTAGGGGAAGAATAGTTATGTTTTCAGAGAAGATAGGGTACGATAAAAGCCGTATACAGCCATTCCTGCCACCATACCGGGTAATACTTCATAGATGACACCCGATAGGTTGAGGACTAACTTCCAGATCAAAGCGGTTGTGACACCCATCGTCATCATGGCGATCGCCCCAACGGTATTGATGGGTTGTTGCGATACTTTGACCAGTAATAGTGGACCTAACCCAGAGGCTAAAACTGACCAAGAAAAGGTAACTAAAGCGAAGACATTATTATCTCCAGCAAGGGCAATGATTAAAATAACCCCTGTAACACTTAACGTCCCTATTTTGGCAAAGTTGTAAGATCTCGACATTTGGGGAAAGATATCTTGTGTCAGGGCTGCTGAACAAGATAAGATTTGGGAGTCTGCGGTGGACATGGTTGCAGAAAAAAGTCCCGCCAAGATCAACCCCACTAAAACAACGGGTAACAACTCCAAAGACAGATAGGGTAAGGCTAACTCTGGATCACCGGATGTCGATAAGTCTGGAAGTAAAACTCTTGCGCTTAACCCAATACCCAACGCAGAGAAAGAGTTCATTAACCCTAAACTGGTTTTCAAGTTTCTGGCAAAACTGAGATGTTTTACTGAGTCGATGGCCATGGCCCGAACCATAATATGGGGTTGGCCGACAACTCCAAACCCGGCAACGATCCAACCGATAAAAAAAGGAATAAAGCCTAAAGGCAAAGACTTAGGGTTAAAATTGGTTAAATTTGGGTCAATATTGTTTAAAGATTGCCATAAGCTAGGAAAACCACCACATTTAATTACTGCTACTATTAGTAACAGTAACAAGGAACCTAACATTAATATTCCTTGTAAGGCATCTGTCCAAATAGAGGCACGAATGCCTCCAGAAAAGCAATAGATGACCACAATGATAGCACCGATGATGATGCCTAGGTTATAATTCCAGCCAAAGACGGTATTAAGGGCTTTACTACCAGCTACCAGTTGGGCAGCAGCGTAGGAACCAAGGAAAGCTAGGATAATAAAGGCAGAAATTAGGGAAATAAGACGATATCCTTTGATATTTTGGGCGAGAAAAGCAGAAACAGTATCCGATGCTGTTGCTTCAGAAAGCTGTCTGAGGGGTTTAAAAACAAACCACCACGCCAGATAATCGCCGATCGCCCACCCTATGGTTAGCCAGATAGTAGAAATGCCAACTTTATAGGCAAAACCCACTTGTCCGATGAATAATAAGCCACTTTGCCCTGTGGCCATGGCTGAGAGGGCGGTTAACCAGGGGTTAACGTTACGACTGGCTAATAAATAGTCAGTGGTGGTGGCTTTTTTTCGAGTAGCTGAATAGGTTCCTACCCCTGTAAATAACAGCAGGAAAAAGATAAAAGTAATGATAATTCCAATTTGATCAACCATTGTTTTACAGTTAGGTTAGAGGTTTCATGAAACGTCTCTACATTGTTTGATGTTGAATTACCTAGTCACCACCAATTTCCACTAATTTACCAATATTAAAGTCAATTTTCACCCAATTTTTTAAATTCAATAAATTTTGTAGTAATAATAAGCTAATTTGCCAATGAGGATTCATTAAAAAAGGTAGGGGATCATTGAGTTGAAAAATAGCATCAGTTCCTGTGGTAATTTTCTTAATCCAAGATTGAAAATCTGAGAGAGAACGAATCCCTGTTAAACGCCAAATCTCGTGGTATAGCCAATATGTGGGCTTACTATTTGTTAATGGAATGATGGGTTCTTCACCTTTTTTACCATCATTTAGATAAGAATCAGCGACCCCTGGATGATTATAAAACATGGTGATAGCTGAATGGGTACGGGGGTTACATTCGATTGGGTAAACGGTGCCATCTTCTGACTGAATAAAGTCAAATGAAATCTGTCCTGTTAGATTTAATTCTTTGACAAATGTTTCTATCCAATCGTAAATTTCTGGTTTATCAATATGTTCATAATTAATTTGAAAATGAGATGATTCTGAACAACAATTAAGTCTAATTTTTCCTTTCCTTACGGTACTGTGGGTGCAATATTCTTTCCCTGTTATAAATTCTTGCATTGTCCAGGGGTTATCTTTAGTAATGGGCAAATTTTTAACATAGTCTTCCATTCCTTCAAAGGGAAGTTTGGTCATATCTAAGCGAGAAACTGAGTCATATTTAATACTTTTTAAAAGATACTTTTTCCCTTGATTAGTTTTAAAATCAAAATTTAGTATTTCTTGTGGATCAGTTATTAGAAAAGCTTGAGGTGAAGATAACCCTAACGCCTGTGCTTGTTGGCATAATTCAAACTTATCATCTAACATTTTGGTAATGTCAGGTTCAAAGTGCATGATTTCACAATAAGGAGCTAATAAAGTGCCAGCTACTGAGTCATAATAACTAGCAACTGGACTCGATACAGGAATAAAAATATCAATGTTTTCTTTTTGTACAATATTTAATAATCCCTGATAGTATCCTGCTTGATCTTTTTCTGGTGCAGGAACCGTATAAAATCCCTTAACTGCCTTGGAAAAGCGGTGTCCCGACAACCAATACTTATCAGTTTCGACTAAAATAACCTCATGACCAGCATTATAAAAACAACGGGCAAGTTGCAATGATTTTGTCATCTTACCCCCTGTTAATAATACTTTTTTTTGATTTTCAACCACCTTTTTTTTAGCAAAAGATGTCATGATCCAACTAATAATAAGAGAAACAAAAACAACAATAAAATTCAAAGGAAAAGCAAGTAAAAGTAGTCCCAATGTACCGAGAGTTTTAAATAAAGCAATCATTAGTATATCTAAAATTGTAGTTAGCAAAAATGGTTCGATAGGGGTTAACACTTCGACTTCGCTCAGTGTTAACCCCTACAGAATCATTCATAAAACTATTTCCGTCGAATGAGGGTTAAACCATCTCGCAGAGGTAATAATACCTGTTCCACACGATCATCATTGGCTACGAAACGGTTAAACTGGGCGATCGCCTCTCCATTGGCTGTCCGTTGTGAGGGTGGTAAATAGGGCTGTCCTTGCAACAAGGTATTATCAACGCAAATAATGCCTCCAGAAGCGACTAAGTTGCGCTCTAACAACAGTTTGAAGTAGTCGATGTACTCCTTCTTGTCGGCATCAATAAACACTAAATCAAAGCATTCTTGAGCTTCTGCTAATCCTTGCATTGTTTCCAAGGCAGGGGCAATTTTGATGTCTATTTTACTCCCATGAGGAGACTGATCAAAACAAGTGCGGGCAAAGTCCGCTACATATTGATCCACCTCACAAGCAATAATGCAACCATCCTCTGGTAAAGCTTCAGCCATAGCTAAAGCAGAATAACCGGTGAACATTCCCACTTCTAGGATACGTTTTGCACCCATCATAGAAACAAACAATTTTAAGGTTTGTCCCTCAATATGACCCGATAACATTTCCTGTTCTAACTGACGTACCGTTTCTCCGTCAGAAAAACGCTTACTCCAGTCTTCTTCTGCCGTTTTTTGGGCTAAATTGGCTAAAGCTGCTGATTCTTCGGTGGTACAGTCATCCAGATATGGATCTATCCCCGATGCTAAGGCTTCTACTTCTTGTAAGGCAGCTAATAAAGAAGCAGATACTTCCTCATTTTCAGCCAATTTACAGACATTTTCTAATTTTTCCACTAGAATGCCTAAAGGTGTAACTGGTCTAGCCGCCGGTGGAGTGGTTAATACTTGACTCATCTTTAACCCCTCCTATGCTAAACCAAGATCACTGAGATACATTTCCTTGCCTTCTCCCCCAGATGGCAAGGAAACGCACAACTGTTTATGCTTTTCTACCCCTTGTTGCAGCAACCCAGAAGAAACTTCTTGAGCATAGTCACATTCTCCTATACCAATGGGTAGCGGGGCCCAAAGTCCGCCTTCTCCTCGCTTACGGCGCATATTTTTCTGTCCTTCTAACATGATGTCCATATCTTCTAGGATAGGATGATACACCGATAAGCCAATGGAACTGCATAAGGCAATAATGCGATCGCGATCATCTGCTGATAACCAACCCATTTCTGTTGCTAAGGTAGCACCAAAGGCCATCCCAATAGACACCGCATGACCGTGCATTAATTTGGCCGCAGGTTCAAAGCGAGGACTCCAGGTGTGTCCGTAAGCATGGGGACGATCTTGATAGGTTTCAAACATATTTGTCCCTTCGTGCTTCATATAGGAAAATAAAGCCCGATAAATCACTTCATCAGCAATTTCTTGTAGTTCCTCGTCTCCTTCTAAGGTAGCAAAATGGGTTTCCAATAAACGAGATCCATAGTCTTCCATTAATTTAAACAAAATGGGATCATCGGTGACTGCCATTTTAATAATTTCAGCCATTCCGTTCCGTACATGACCGGTTTCTAAGGTACGGAAAAAGGTACGATCTACCAACGTAAGAACAGGAGGATGATACACACCCATACTATTCTTAAACTGACTTCCGTTAGTACAAGTACGGGGAGAAGGACCTGCATCAATAGCAGCGACAACAGTGGTTCCGATCATAATATAAGGGGTACGTCGGTGTTGTAGCGCACAAGCTAACCCAGCTACATCACTTAATACTCCACCCCCAATGACTAATACGGGTTCGTTACGGGAAACATCGCAACCATCCTTGCCTAAAAAAGCGAGTAATTTATGGACGGTTTGAGGGATTTTATCGGACTCCCAAGCGCGACAAGAGAGTAATTCTAAAGGAATTTCATGATACTCGAAATAACCCCGAATTGCTTCCCCATACAACTCATCAACGGTTTGATCAACAATAGCCACACAACGACCCCGACTGCTATAAATCTCAGCTAGTGTAGGGTTGTCTAAGTTTAAGATTTGGTTAACTAATTTAACAGTCGCTTTTAAATGATAGCTGGCAGAAACTTCAAAGGAACGATTATCACCACTCGCGACGATTTCACCGTGACCTGTATACCACTCAGAAGTACGGTATTTTACAGGATGATTAAACTGAATAATCTGATTAGACTGTGAAATCGTTTTCTCAGTCAACGGTTTTGCTTGAACCATAGTTATCCTTGCGTATGCGCGTATATTTTATGTGAAATAGATGGAAAATTGTGTTTCCTTGAGAAAAGGAATTACAATCTCGACTTGAGCATTGTCACATAGGTAGTGTAACAAAATATTAAACAAAAGTAAACTTTTATCACAATCTTAACCAAATTTCTCATAAAGCGATACAAGTGTATTTGAAGAAAAATACTTAATTGTCTCCGAAGCAATAGAGAGTGAGAAGAGTAGAGACTATCTATGAGTGCTAGAAACGCTATAATTATTTAACCAATGTTCTGTTTTCAAATAAATTGTATGGGTTATTTTGATGCTTTAATTGAGAAATTTGAAGATGATCCAGCTTTAGAAAAAGCTTTTGGAAAACATATTCACTGGGGGTATTGGGAAAACCCTAATCAAGCTAGAGGAACCTTAGAAGACTTTGCGATCGCAGCTAACAATTTATCTAAGTTAGTCATTGAAAAAGCTAACATAATTAATGGCTCGAAAGTATTAGATGCAGGGTGTGGTTTTGGGGGAACGATTCGTTTATTAAATGAATCTTTTTCGGATTTAGAGTTAGTAGGAATTAATATTGATCAGATCCAGGTACAACGAGCAAAGCAATTAATTAAAGCCATCAACAATAATTGTATTCAATTGATTCATGGGGATGCTTGTAACTTACCCCAATTTAATTATCAGTTTGATTATGCGATCGCCTTAGAATGTATCTTTGCTTTTCCCAGTCGAGAAAAATTCTTTGAACAAGTTAGAAAACAATTATTACCATCAGGAAAATTAATAATTGTTGATTTTCTTATCAATTCTCAAATTAATGCTTTATGGAGATGGTTTCAAAAAGAGCTTCTCAGCCGTTTAATTACAGATACTTATGGTTCAAAAGCTACCAAGGAAGTAAATTTCATTAGCATTGAAGATTATAAAAATATTGCTAATCAAACTGGCTTTAAATTATCCAAGGTTATAGATATTAATAAAAATGTTCAACCCACTTATCCAGTTATCAACCAAATAATTATTAATAATATAAATGATTGGCTAACAGCAAAAGGACTTGAATACTTCAGCTTATTTAATTTAATTAGTTACCAGATATTAATATTTGAACCAACTGAATAACAATTAACAATCTAAGTATTTGAACATACATAAACAATATTATAGCATTTCCTGGACTCATGAGGTACACCTAATATTCAACTTCTGCTGGGGAGCATCGGGCGAAGCCTGCCCTCCTAAACTCCCGAACTCCCGAACTCCTAAAACTAGA
>JAAUYD010024510.1_pt1 | contig 50022 bp, 46 predicted proteins | sample 7278101 | NCBI WGS metagenome assembly JAAUYD01 (sample SAMN14350128, study PRJNA611818) | marine sediment metagenome | isolation source: surface marine sediment (0.6m) | place: French Polynesia: Moorea | collected 2018-08
ATTCGGCCAGGACCTGGTTGTCCAGGCTTAGAATTAAACGTGCCATTTTATCTCGCTCTTAAGAGTGCATCCTTCTACGAACGGAACAAGCCAGCGATTTTGGCGAGCAGGCCCCTTTTTGCCGGGAAGGCTTCCTTAACCTGCGCGAGCATTACTGACACGTTATCGCGTCCGCCGTGGTCGTTGGCCAAGTCGATAAGTTGTTGACCAACAACGTCAAGACTAGCATTAAAAGTACTGATAGTTAAGTGAATATCGTCATCTTCGACCATGTCCGGCAGGCCGTCTGAACACAGCAGATAGACATCGTCGGGCAGTACGTCGTACTCGTGAACCTCTACCTCCACAGTCGGTTCAACGCCAAGCGCGCGTGTGACGTAATTTCGATTGGTCGAACGCTGTGCCTCTTCCTGCGAATAGAAGCCGCGGTCGACCAGCTCCTGCAATAACGAATGGTCGAGTGTCATCTGGTCGAGTTGGCCCCCGCGCAGACGGTAACAGCGCGAGTCGCCCACGTGCGCGATCGAGACCTTGTCGTCATAGAACATCGCAGCCACGATCGTTGTGCCCATGCCTTCGCAATGCGTCTGGCTCTGCGCGGTCTGGAAGATGATCTTGTTCGATCGGTAAACGGCATCACGCAGGATGATCGACTGCCGCATCAGGCCGCTGTGGGGATCGATGTTGGTCAGCTCTTCACGATCTGCTGCCTCGGTCGCCAGTTCCGTCACGATCTGGACGGCAATGCCGCTTGCGATTTCGCCGGCGTTGTAGCCGCCCATGCCGTCAGCCAGCACCATGAGCCCGATTTCCGGATTGGAGCCGATCGCATCCTCGTTGTGCTCGCGCACCCGACCCGTATCGGTCAGTTCGGCAAATTCGATTTTTCCTCGAAGACTCATAATCCAGCTGCTTTATCGCTCTTTGTTACTTATGAGACTCGCGCGCAATTTCGCAACGCGATCGCCATCTCGGCGCCGCAGGAGAACCGATCACTCGGTCGTTTTGCCAGGGCCTTTGCGAGGACAGCATCGACGCTGGGCGGGATTCCGGCCCGCCGGTTCGATACCGGCGCCGGGTCGTCATTCGTGATTTTCGTCATTAGTACTGCGATGTTTGATGCCCTGAAGGGCACCTCACCAACCAATAGCTCGTATAGGGTAACACCAAGCGAGAACAAGTCCGACAATCCTGTCAGGTTCTCCGCAGCGAGCTGCTCGGGCGACATATACATGGGCGTTCCGAGCACAATGCCCGTCTTGGTTGCATTGTTGTCGGTAATTCTCGCCACACCGAAATCGCTGATCTTCAGGGAGCCTTCCTTCGGGTTGTATAGCAGGTTGGCCGGCTTGATGTCGCGATGGATAACGCCCTGGTTGTGCGCGTAGTCGAGAGCTTCAGCCGTCGACGCGGCCAGTTCGAGCGCCCGTTTCGGTGCCAGGAGTTTGGCAGGATCCGTGAAATCCCGAAGCGGAATGCCCGGCACGTACTCCATCGCGATGTAGGCAAGCCCTTTGTCCTCACCGGCATCGAACACGGTGATGATGTTCGGGTGTGTCAGACGACCTGCGGATTCGGCTTCCCGATAGAAGCGCTGACGCGCTTCCTTGAGTTCCTCGTCTTCGAATTCCTTTTCGATCGGAATGGCCTTGAGCGCTACCGGGCGATTAATGCGCGGGTCCTTGGCGAGATACACCGCACCCATCGCGCCACGACCGATGCGTTTCTCGATGACGTAGCGACCGAGCCGCTGCGGTATGCCGCTGAGCTTGCCGGCCGCGAGAGTGTTCGCCGGCTCACCCGGGCCGTGCGTGCGCTTCATCCAATCGATCACCGCTTCGGCGCGCTCGGGTTTGGCCTGCTGCTCGAACTCGAGTGACAATTTGTACATGACCGCGGCGACGGTTTCTGATGGTGAGCATCGACGAAACTCGGCGAACGCGGGTTCGAGGCGTCCTGCGGCAAGGAAGTCCGACCCTTTCTTGAAGGCATCTGAGGACGACTTCTTGAGGTTTGGAACGAGGTAGGCGCTGAGGCAGCCGACCCCGATGAACATGACGATTGGCCGCCCGAGGTCGATGCGCACGTGCAGGCCGATCAGCAACAGTGCCTCGAACAGAAGCAAAGCGAGCACTCCGGTCAGCGCGACGACGGCGATCTCCTTGCGGTTTCGGTCGGGCATGAACAGGATCGCGACGATCGCGAGGAGAGCGGGAAGCAGGAATTCCATCGCCTTTGCCCACGAAGGCGCAATGATCATGCGGTTATTCTCGATGTCTGCGAGCAAGGCCGCCGTGATCTCGGAATGCGTGACGAACTGGCGCGACGGAAATGCCGCTACGGCTCCGACGATCACCGGGTCGTTGTCAACGAAGACGGTTGCGCCCTTGAGAACGAGATTCGACGGCGCGCGAATCAGATCGTCAACGCTAATGCGCGGGACCTCACCGTAATTGGAAAAGAACACTTCGTCGTCGCTGCCGGACAGGCGTGGCCCGGTGGCTGTGGCCGATTCCTCGAACGCGATCGCGAGAGGCAGTGACGGAGACTTGACGCCGCCATTGAGGTGCCAGAGGCTGGATCGTCGCAACACGCCGTCGTTGTCGAGTTCGAGTTGCACGATGCCGCTCTTCCCGGTCAGGGCGGCGAAGCGATGCCGTTCTGGAACGAATACGGGCGTCGAGCCCGTCAGCAGCGAGGCCCAGGCGGGTAGCTCGTCGCTTTCCGGAACGTCTGGCGGGTTGCTGAGAATGATGCGTCGAACACTGCTGCCGTCCAGCTTTAGCAGGACCCTGCCGTACTCGTCGAGAATCTCGTCGGTGGACTTGCGTTGCGAATCGATGCTGACGATGTAGGCATTGTCCAGCGTTTGCACCGGACGCCCGCCAGCGAGCTGGTCGTACAGAAGCCGGTCTGCCGCCACAAACCACTGCGCCAGCGGGCCGTACATCAGCAGCATCAGCACGCTGACAAAGCACAAGGCGATAACTCGGTTGCGTTTTTGGTATTCCGCCGGTTTCAAAGCACGTCAGGTCCCTGTTTTAAGGGCAAAATTATAGGGAAATGTGCGTTTTCGAAATGAGATAGGGTTGGCATTTTTTATGTAATACCCGGCGTTGGTTCCAGTGTTACCATTGGTTCAGTGCTCTGCGCGAATTTAACAATAATCTGTACTTGGGTCGCGCAGAAAATGCACCATCTGTAAAAAAAACGCCCTGGAAAAAGACAGACCATCGATGGCAAAGGCCAAGACCGCCTACGTCTGCACGGAATGCGGTGCCCACAGCGTCAAATGGGCCGGGCAGTGTCCTGACTGCGGTGCCTGGAACACGCTGACCGAGACGACGATCAGCGCCTCGCGCCCGTCCGGCCCCGCGATCGCGGCAACTACCCTGGACGACCTGCCTGCCGACGTCGAGACTCGACATTCCACCGGTTTCGGTGAGTTTGACCGCGTTCTTGGCGGCGGCCTCGTGCCTGGCGCGGTGACGTTGCTCGGTGGCGATCCGGGTGTCGGCAAGTCGACCCTGCTCCAGCAGGTGTCCGCGAACCTGATGCAGTCTCTGCCGATCTGCTACGCGACCGGCGAGGAATCACTTCGGCAGATCGGACAGCGCTCGAAGCGCCTCGGACTCGATGCCGCGGGAATGAACCTGCTCGCGGACACCTCGCTCGAAAATGTGCTCGAACAGGCGCGACGCTGTTCGGCTAGGGTACTCGTCATCGACTCGATCCAAACGATGACTTCTGAGCACCTGCCATCCGCACCGGGCTCCGTCGCCCAGCTTCGCGAAGGCGTCGGGCGCATTGTGCAGTTTGCGAAGCAGAACGAAGTGTCGGTCTTCGTCATTGGTCATGTCACCAAGGAAGGGGCGATCGCCGGCCCGCGCGTCGTCGAGCACATGGTCGATACCGTGCTGTATTTTGAAAGCGATCCGTCGAGTCGGTACACGATGATCCGCAGCGTCAAGAACCGATTCGGGGCAAGTGGTGAGATGGGCGTGTTCGCGATGACCGAGACGGGATTTCGCGAAGTCCGCAATCCATCGGCGATATTCCTGTCGCGCGAGTCGGTCGACGAACCGGGCAGTGTCGTCTCGGTTGCCTGGGAGGGCAGTCGCCCGCTACTCGTCGAAATCCAGGCGCTCGTTGCCGACGGCAGTTCGAACTATCCGAAACGCCTGGCGCAGGGCGTTGACCAGAATCGTCTTGCCCTGTTACTGGCTGTGCTGCAGAAACACGGCGGAATCGTCGTCAGTGATGAGGATGTTTTCGTCAACGTGGTCGGCGGGCTGCGCATCGCCGAAACCGCCGTCGATTTGCCGACGCTGCTCGCTATCGTCTCGAGCTTTCGCGACCGCCCGGCGCCGGGGCGCCTCGTCTGTTTCGGGGAAACCGGCCTTGCCGGTGAGATTCGACCCGTGAAGTTCGGAACGGAACGAATCGCGGCGGCTGCGAAACAGGGGTTCACGAAAGCGATCGTTCCTGTCGGCAACGTGCCGAAGCGTGTGCCCGGTGCAATCGACGTCATCGGTGTGCGGCGCCTGTCGGAGGCGCTGGACGCGGTGTGGTGACCCGGGCGGATCGATGACTCAGTCGTTCGCCGGCGCGGGGTCGTCGCGCTGTCCGACGCGCACGGTCCGTATTCGATTTTCGTCGACTTCGACGATTTCAATCGGGTAGCCGTTGATTTTCAGGCAGGTGTCCGGTTGCGGAATGGTCTCTAGCAGCTCGACGATGAGACCGTTCAGCGTCTTCGGCCCTTCGGTTGGCAGCTCCCATTCCTGGGACCGGTTCAGCTCGCGAATGTTAGCCGCTGCATCGACGAGATACGTGTCGGCCCCTTCACTGACGACGTCGTCTTCGTCGTCGGCAGGGTCTGTCGTGAATTCGCCAACGATCTCTTCGAGAATATCCTCGAGCGTGACGATGCCCTGGATGTCGCCGTATTCGTCGACGACGAGCGCGATACGTTCGCGACGTCTTTGAAACTGCACGAGCTGGGTGCTGAGCGGCGTACCTTCGGGCACGAAGTAGGGTTCGTCGACAAGCCGCCGGAGCGAAGCCCTGTTCAACTTTTGGTGCGCAAGATTCGCAAGCCGGCGCAGGTGCAGGATTCCAACGACCTGGTCGATCGTGTCCCGGTAGACGGGCAAGCGCGTGTGTTCGCTTTGCGAGACGATTCTCTCGATGTCGTCGTCCTCTGCGTCGAGATCGATTCCGACAATCTCGTTGTGCGGCACCATCACGTCGTCGACCGTGACCTTCTCGAGATCGAGAATGCTGAGCAGCATGGCGCGATACCTCGTCGAGATCCGCGAGCCGGCCTCGAAGACGACAGTGCGCAACTCTTCGCGTGTCAAGGCCTGGAGCTCCGTGTCGCTCGCTCGCACGCCGAATAGGAAGAGCACGCCGTTCGCACAGACGTTGGTCAGCCAGACGATCGGGTACGTGATCTTGAGCAACGGGTAATAGACCAGAGCCGCGGGAAAAGCGACGCGCTCCGGGTGCAGTGCGGCCAGCGTCTTCGGTGCTGTCTCGGCGAAGATGAGAACGACGAGTGTCAGTGCGATCGTGCCAAACGCCGCCGCTGTCTCCCCGCCGATCTTGAACGTGATAATGCCGACCAGCGAGGCCATCGAGAAGTTAACGAGATTGTTGCCGAGGAGAATGAGCCCGATGACACGATCCGGGCGCTTCAACAAGCGTTCGGCGAGTCCGGCACCGCGATGACCTTCGCGTGCTTTGTGGCGAAGCTGGTAGCGGTTGAGGCTCATCAGGGCTGTTTCCGATCCCGAAAAGAACGCGGATAGCAGCAGCAGGAAGAACACCAGGCCCATCAGGCCCGTTAATGGAACCTCATCGCCCAATAGAAGGGCACCCCCTTTCGCTCATCTCAACTCCAGCTGCGACCGAAGACCACCTCGAGGATCACGCGGCTGCCGAAATACGCGAGGCAGAGCAGCAGGTAGCCGCCCAGATAAAGATGCACGGCACGCTTGCCGCGCCAGCCGCTGAAGAATCGACCCCCGAGCAGGACACCGAAGACGAGCCATGCAAGAACAGACAGGGCAAACTTGTGCGCGAGATGCTGTTGCAGCAGGTCGTTGACGAACGTGGAGCCCGATACGATAGCCAGGGTCAGGCCGATGAAACCGGCGGTGGCAACGGCAAACAGCAGTTTCTCCGTCGTCTCCAGCGGCGCGAACAGTTGGTTGACGGATGAGATCCTGGCTGCCCGCAAGCGGTTTTCCTGGATCAGGGCAAAGATTGCGACGATCGTTCCGACGCTGAGCAGACCATACGAGGCGAGAGCGACGAGAATATGCGCGCGAACCTGCCATGCGGTCTGAATGCCGGCGGCCGCGTCGCCGGTCGGACCCATCAGCACGGTAGTTGCCGCCGCCAGCAGAATCATTCCGCCGCTCATGCCGCGCAGCGTCGGCTCCAGCGAGGCGAGCAGGGCAATGGCTGCCAGCTCCAGCCCGATCAATGCGACGGCGTTGCCGATGGACAGGTCGAAACCGCCCGCGGGCAGAACCAGGCTGAGCAGCGCTTCGGCGTGCATCACGATACCGGTGGCCGAAACGATGCAGGCGATGACGAAAAGCGGACGGGCGCGTGAGGAAAACCGCGGCAGACGACTTGTCATGAAAGCCACGGCTGCCAAGACGTACAGCAAAAGAATTGTGATTTGAGACACAGAATCCCGGAAGGCTTTTTCCTACGGTCAAATCATCCCATAAGGACCAGGTCAAGAGAACCCTCCCAATGCGAATTCGGGTACTTGGTTGCAGCGGCGGAATCGGCGCCGGAGCGCGCACATCTGCATTGCTCGTCGACAATGACGTGCTGATCGATGCCGGAACCGGCATCGGTGATCTCGACCTGTCCGATCTTGATTCGATTCGTCATGTATTCCTGACGCACGCGCATCTTGATCACATCGCCGGTCTGCCGATGCTCGTCGATCACGTTTTCGACGAAGACTTCGAAGTACCACTGACGGTGTACGCGCGTGAAGAGACCCTGCGTGCCGTACAGGACCATCTCTTCAACGACGTGATCTGGCCCGACTTCACGCGGCTGCCTACGCCGGAAAACCCGATGCTGCGCTGGCACGTCACAGGCCCGGGCGACACGATTCGCGTCGGGCACCGGAGTTTCTATGCGGTTGACGTGAAGCACACGGTACCGTCGCTTGGTTACACCGTACGGAACTCGGGCGGCGCATTCGCGGTTAGCGGCGATACGAAGACGAATGAGACCCTGTGGCCGGTTCTGAATGCCTGTGACGATCTCAAGGTTCTCGTCATCGAAGTGTCGTTTCCAGATGAGCTGGAGCGCCTGGCGGCCGAGTCGGGCCACTACACGCCCCGCACGCTGACGAACGACCTGAAGCGTCTTCGTCACGAACCGGAGATCTGGCTGACCGGCATGAAGCCGGGTGAGGAAGATCGCATCTACAGACAGGTCGTCAGTGCTGCGCCCGACAAGAACATTCGCATGTTGTCCCGCGGCACCGTCATCGATCTCTAAACAGGTACCAGTTACCTTTTTTCGAGTCCAAGTGGTCCGGGAACCTTAGGCTCGAAAAAAGGTAACTGGTACCTGTAAACTCCGCGGATGTTTGAGAACCTGACCGGGCGTCTTTCGGACGCCGCGAAACAGCTCACCGGCAAGGGCCGCCTCACCGAGGCCAATATCAAGGACACGCTGCGCCAGGTGCGCCTGGCGTTGCTCGAGGCAGACGTCGCGCTGCCCGTCGTCAAAGTGTTCATGGAGCGCGTCAGGGAACGCGCGCTTGGCGAGGAAGTCGGCAAGAGCCTCACCCCGGGACAGCAACTCGTAAAAATCATCCATGCCGAACTCGTCGAGATTCTCGGCGGCGAGACGGTGCCGCTCAACCTGCGCGCGCAGCCGCCGATCGTCGTCCTGGTTGCCGGGCTGCAGGGTGCCGGCAAGACGACGACTGCCGCCAAGCTCGGCAAACGGCTGATCGAACGCGAAAAGAAAAAGGTCATGCTCGTCAGCGTCGACGTGCACCGTCCCGCTGCCATTCTTCAACTACAGACCCTTGCAGGCGAAATCGGCTCGTTGCATTGCCAGAGTAGTGCCGACGAGAAGCCTGTTGCAATCGTCGAACGCGCGATCGACGAGGCGAAGCGTTCGGCCGCCGATGTGCTGATCGTCGATACGGCCGGTCGATTGCACATCGACGGCGAAATGATGGCGGAAGTACAGGCGGTCCACGCGAAAGCCGCGCCGCACGAGACGCTGTTCATCGTCGACAGCATGGCGGGGCAGGACGCCGTCAATTCGGCGCGGGCGTTCGACGAAGCCCTGCCGCTTACCGGCATCGTTCTTACCAAGGCCGACGGCGATGCCAAGGGCGGTGTCGCCCTCTCTGTGCGCGAGGTCACCGGCAAGCCGATTCGTTTCCTTGGTGTCGGGGAGAAGACTGACGCGCTCGAGTCGTTTCACCCGGACCGCATGGCATCCCGTATTCTCGGCATGGGCGATGTCCTGACCCTCGTCGAGGAGATCGAGCAGAAGGTCAGCAAGGACAAAACCGAGAAGCTCGCGCGCAAGCTGAAGAAGGGCAAGGGCTTCGATCTGTCTGATCTTCGCGACCAGCTCGAGCAGATGATGAACATGGGCGGTATTGCCTCAATGCTCGAAAAGCTGCCGCTGCCAGGCAACGTCAATCCTGCCGCGTTGCAGGATCAGGCAAACGAGCAGAAGATCCGGCGCCAGATCGCGATCATCAACTCGATGACGCCGGGCGAACGGCGCTTCCCGAAGACGATCAACGGCTCGCGCAAGAAGCGCATCGCGGCCGGCGCGGGTCAGCAGATCCAGGACGTCAACCGTCTCCTGAAGCAGCATCTGCAGATGGAAAAGATGATGAAGAAGATGTCGAAAGGTGGCATGAAACGAATGATGCGCGGTATGGGTGGCGGCATGCCGCCGGGCGGATTGCCTCCCGGATTACGCTGATTTCGGCGCGAATTGGCGCAAATCGGGTCAAAATCGGTGCGTTTTCTTGAGCCCCCGACTTTGGCTCAATGCAAGCCTTTGAAATAAAAAGGTATTCTCGACAACAAAAGGCTTCACTTTTGGCGCAAAACCCGTAAAATGCGCCGTCTACTCGGGTCGGCCCGAGCCAAGGCGTGTCCGCCTTTCTTTGCAAAGATACGGAAGTGTAATGGTTAGTATTCGACTTTCGCGCGCTGGCGCGAAAAAGCGTCCTTTTTATCACCTGGTCGTCACCGACTCGCGTAATCGTCGTGACGGCCGGTACATCGAGCGAATTGGCTACTTCAACCCGGTCGGTCGCGATCACGAGGAGAATCTGCGGATCGACCTCGAACGCGTCGACTACTGGATCGGCCAGGGCGCGAAGCCGTCGGACCGCGTTGCGTCTCTCCTGAAGAAGCACCGCAAGGCAGCCGCGGCCAACTAGCAGGATTATGACGACGCAACCCGTCGTCCTGGGCCGCATTTCGGGCCTTTACGGTGTAAGGGGTTGGGTCAAGGTGTACTCGTACACCGAGCCGCGGGAAGCGGTACTGGATTACGACCGCTGGTTGCTTGCCGATAACGGCGGATGGCAGGAAGCGGCAGTCGCTGAGGGCCAGCGACATGGAAAATCGATCATCGCGCGCCTCGACGGCTACGTCGACCGCGACCAGGCAGCGAGCCTCGTCGGCACTGATATCGGCGTGCCGAGAGACGTGCTGCCGGAGACCGGTAAAGGCCAGTTCTACTGGTCGGACCTCGAAGGCCTCCGCGTCGTGCGTCGCGATGGCGTCGAACTCGGCAAGGTGGACTACCTGCTCGAGACCGGGGCGAACGACGTGATGGTTGTGAAAGGCGGGCAGGAACGACTGATTCCGTTCGTCTTAGACAAAGTGGTACTCGGCGTGGATCTCGACAAAGGCGAGATCGAGGTCGACTGGGAGTGGGACTGATGCACTTTGATGTGGTCACCTTGTTCCCGGACATCGTCGCGACAATCGCCGATTTCGGCGTTGTCGGACGCGCACGGCGTAACGGCCTGGTCACGATGGGCGTTGAAAACCCGCGTGAGCATACGAGCGACGTGCACCGCACAGTGGATGACCGGCCATACGGTGGCGGTCCCGGCATGGTGATGAAGTGTGAACCACTGGTCGGGGCAACGGCCGCTGCAAGGCAGCGAGCGCCCGCGGGCAGCCCGGTTGTGTGCCTGTCGCCGCAAGGCGGGGTATTCGACCAGGCCACGGCAAGACGTTTTGCCGGCCTGCCTGGGGTGATCCTGGTGGCGGGCCGCTATGAGGGTGTCGACGAGCGTTTCATCGAGCGCCACGTCGACGAGGAATTGTCGTTAGGCGATTTCGTACTGTCGGGCGGCGAGGTTGCGGCGATGGCGGTAATCGATGCTGTGGTGAGGTTGTTGCCGGGCGTTCTCGGTGACGACGATTCGGCGGCCCAGGACTCTTTCATGGAGGGGCTTCTGGACTGTCCGCACTACACGCGACCCGAGGTCGTCGAGGGTCGCAATGTACCGGGTGTTTTGTTGTCCGGTGACCATGCAGCTATTGCACGGTGGAGAACGAAGCAGGCCCTGGGCCGCACTTTGGAGCGGCGCCCGGACCTGATTGAGAAACTGGAATTGGATGACGAGCAGCAAGTGCTGCTCGACGAATATCTTGAAGAGCAAAGACAATGAGCAAAATTATCGAAGCGATCGAACAGGAACAGATGGAGAAGGACATCCCCGAGTTTGCTCCGGGTGACACTGTCATCGTCCAGGTCAAGGTCAAAGAGGGCAGCCGCGAGCGCCTGCAGGCGTTCGAAGGCGTCGTGATCGCCAAGCGCAATCGCGGTCTGAATTCCTCGTTCACGGTACGCAAGATTTCGCACGGCGAAGGCGTGGAGCGTGTATTCCAGACCTTCAGCCCGGTCGTCGATTCGGTCAAGGTGAAGCGTCGCGGTGACGTACGCCGCGCGAAGCTCTACTACCTTCGCGGTCGCACCGGTAAGGCTGCGAGGATCAAGGAAAAAATCTGATTTCCATCAGCTTTTCGTCGCCCCGGTCACAGCAGTGGCCGGGGCGATTCTCGTTATAATGCGGGCCACTTCGAAAAGCTGAACCAAATCAGTTCGGTCGGGTCCGTGAACAAATGAAGCAAGCACTCCTCATCGGCATCCTCGCCAGCCTTCTCAGTGGCTGCGCGATCGTCGTTTCTTCGGCGGCTACCGGCCTCGGCGAGACGATCACCGGGTCGGTGCTCAACCAGGACGATCCGGAGATCGCGAAAGCGGCCATGCCGACGTTCATGGTGATGATCGACGGCGTCATTCAGGACGACCCGGACAATCCCGATGTCCTTGCCGCTGGCGCCAACCTGTACGCTTCGTACGGTGCCGTATTCGCAGACGATGAAGTGCGCGCGTCGCGCCTGACGACCCGTGCCCGGCGGTACGCCCTGATGGCAATGTGTGAATCGTATGCGCCTGCCTGCGGATGGCCGGACGCGAGTTACGACGAATTCGTCGCGACGCTCGATGGAGTTCGCCCGAAACATGCGGAATTGCTTTATACGTATGGCTTCGCGTCGCTCGCGTTCCTGCGGGCGCACAGCTCGGACTGGAACTCGTTGGCCGAATTGCCGCAGATCGAAGCCTTGTTCAACCGCTATCTGGACATAAGCGGCGACGAAGTTAACAGCGCCGTCTACACCTACATGGGAATATTGCTGACGCTCAGGCCGCCTGCATTGGGCGGCGAGCCGGAGCGGGCTCGCGAGTATTTCGAGCAAGCAATCGAGGCGACCGACGGCCACGACCTTAGTGCCAAGGTCGAGTACGCGAAGGGCTACGCCAAGTTGCTGTACGAACGTGAACTGCACGACCGGCTGCTCAACGAAGTCATCGCTGCCGATCCTTACCACGACGGCTTCACTTTGATCAACGTGCTGGCCAAGGAGCAGGCGGCGTTGCTGCTTGCCGAAGCTGACGATTACTTCTGACAGGATATGACATGAAGAAACTCTTGCTGACCATCCTGGTGTTCGCGCTTGGTGCGACGGCGCATGCGGCGACGCTCAAGATTGCCACGGTGACTCCTGAGAATTCACAGTGGATGAAGGATATGCGTGCGAGCGCAGCGGAGATCAAGGAACGCACCGACGGGCGCGTGCAAATCAAATACTACGGCGGCGGTGTCATGGGCAACGACAAGAAGGTCCTGAGCCGAATCCGCCTCGGATCGCTTCAGGGTGGTGCGTTCACGCCGTCCGCGCTGGCAAGTCAGTACTCGGACCTCAACCTCTACGGTCTGCCAATGATCTTCGACTCCGAGGAGGAAGCGGCATTCGCGCGCGATCAACTCGATGAGAAACTGATGCAGGGTCTCGAGGACGCCGGATTCGTGAATTTCGGATTTGCGGCGGGCGGCTTCGCGATATTGATGTCCAACTCGCCAATCGACAATCTGGCCGATCTCAAAGGCAAGAAAGTCTGGATCCCGGAAGGCGATGATATCAGTCGTCGTTCAATGGAAGCTCTGCAATTGTCGCCGGTCACGCTGCCGCTGACGGACGTACTCACCGGGTTGCAGACGGGTCTCATCGATATCGTCGCGATGTCGCCGATCGGAGCGCTGGTCCTTCAATGGCATACGAAAGTCAAATTCGTCACGGAGCTGCCACTCGTCTACACGCTGGGCTTCATGGCCGTGGACAAACGCGCGTTCAACAAGCTGAGCGTCGAGGACCAGGCGGTTGTTCGCGAGGTCATGGAACGTACCTATCAAAATTTCGACAAGCAGAATCTCGTCGACAATCGCGGTGCACGCGATGCGCTACTCAACACCGGTATCGAAAGCGTTCCGTTCGACATCGAAGAGTACAACAAGGTGCGGCAGATCCTCATGGCGTCGAACGCGGAACTCGGCGATCAGGGGCTCTTCACGAAAGAGCTCTTTGACGAGATGCTGACGTACATCGAAGAGTACCGCAGAGAGCATTGAAAAAGCTCCTGGATAGCCTGGAGCGGGCAGGGAGGCTCGCCGAGAATACGGCATTGGTGCTCCTGCTCGGCGCCATGATCGGCGTATCCGTATTCCAGATAGTCAATCGGGAGTTGCTCGGCAGCGCGTTTGCGCTGTCGTGGGCTGACGAGCTCGTCAAGATCATAGTGCTTTGGCTCGCGATGGTCGGTTCGATTGCAGCCGCGCGCGACAACCGGCACATCAGAATCGACCTGATCTCCCACGTCCTCTCCGGCCGCGTGGTTACGCTGGCGAAGATTGTCGTGGACGTATTCGCAGCCATCGTCTGCGGTGTGATCGCATGGCATGCCTATCGTTTGCTGCGTGAGGAGATCTCCTGGGGCGACACCATTTTCGGCAACATGCCGTTGTGGATCATGCACGTGATTGTGCCGTTGGCGTTCACACTGATCAGCTACCAGTTCGCCGTGCGCGTCGCCGGGCTTGTCCGCGGACTCATCGTTGGTGACGATGAGGAGACGGCGCAATGATCGTCGTCAGCCTCATTTTGCTGGTGCTGGCCATTCTAGGGGCGCCGCTCTTTGCCATCATCGGTACGAGCGCAATGGTCGGGTTCGCGAGGACCGATACAGAGCTCATGACGATCGCACTCGAGCTTCTGAGCATTTCGCAGATGCCGATTCTGACAGCGATTCCATTATTCACATTCGCGGGTTACCTGCTCAGCGAGAGCAACGCCCCGCAGCGTCTCGTGCGCCTGACAAATGCGATGTTCGGCTGGATGCCGGCCGGTCTCGCGTTGGTGTGTATTGCCGTGTGCGCGTTGTTCACGGCGTTCACGGGGGCATCCGGCGTCACGATCATCGCGCTTGGCGCAATTCTCTATCCCGCACTAAAGCAAGACGGTTACGGCGATCGTTTCAACCTCGGCCTCGTCACGTCCTCGGGAAGCCTCGGCCTGTTGTTTGCGCCGTCTTTGCCTTTGATTCTCTACGGCGTCGTTGCCGAGGTCAGTATTGACGACCTGTTCCGCGCCGGCATCCTGCCGGGACTGCTGATGCTCGTCATGCTCGGCGGCTACAGCATCTGGGTCAATCGCGACAATCGCAAACCGCTGACGACATTCTCGTGGAAGGAGGTCGGCGCCGCGTTCAGGGACGCGCTCTGGGAGCTGCCATTGCCAGTCGTCGTGCTCGGCGGCATCTACGGCGGTTTCCTTGCGGTCTCCGAGGCCGCTGCAATTACCGCGTTCTATGTTTTCGTGGCCGAAGTCCTGATCAATCGTGAAATCAAGTTCCGTGATTTGCCGCGCATCATCCGCGAGTCCATGGTTCTCGTCGGTGGCATCCTGATGATCCTGGGCGTATCGCTGGCCTCGACCTATTACATGATTGACGCTGAGGTGCCGCAGAAACTGCTCGCCTTCGTTGCGGAACTCGTCAGCAGCGAGACAAGCTTCCTGATTCTGTTGCTACTCTTTCTCCTCGTGCTCGGTGCAATTCTCGACATCTTCTCCGCGATCGTTCTTGTCGTTCCGCTGATTTTGCCGATCGCGGCCGGATTCGGCGTCAACGAAGTTCACCTCGGCATCGTATTCCTCGCGGCGATGCAGCTTGGCTATCTGACGCCGCCAGTCGGGCTAAATCTGTTCATCGCAAGCTACCGGTTCGAGAAGCCGATCATGCACGTCTACTCGGCGACTTTTCCGTTTCTCATGATTCTGATGCTCTCCGTCATCCTGATCAGTTTCCTGCCAAAGCTGTCGCTCGCGTTCCTGTAGCAAAAAACCAATGATGCGTTTATGTTTGTTCGCAATTTTCGCCCTTTTGCCGCTGGAAGCGACGGCATCCCTCGACGACATCCGATTGCCGCCCGGCTTCTCGATCGAGCACTACGCCGACGTGCCCAGAGCACGCTCGTTTGCACTTGGCGATCGAGGCACGGTGTTCGTGTCGAACCGCCAGGGTCGCTCCGTCTACGCTGTCGTGGAACAGGCAGACGGTTCGCGGCGCGTGATCGAAATTCTCGACGGTTTGCGCTCTCCCAACGGCATCGCTTTTTTCGAGGGCGACCTGTACGTCGCCGAGCCGTCCCGCGTCTATCGCTACGATGACGTCGAAGACCACCTGGACGATATGCCGGCTGGTGTTCTCCTTGATATCGATCTGCCGTCGAAGCGTCATCACGGCTGGCGCTACATCGGCTTCGGGCCGGATCGAAAACTCTACATCGCGATCGGCGCACCCTGTAACGTCTGTGACGAGTCCGGTTTCGCCACTATCGTGCGTATGAATCCGGATGGCTCGGAGCGCGAGACTTTCGCCTCGGGCGTTCGCAACTCGGTTGGGTTCACCTGGCATCCTGACACGAACGAACTCTGGTTTACGGACAACGGCCGCGACATGATGGGGGATGATCTGCCGCCGTGCGAGCTGAATCGGGCGCCTCGCCAGGGACTTCATTTCGGCTATCCGTTCTGCCATGGCGCCGACATTCCGGACCCGAAGTACGGACGCGGAAGGGATTGCGCCGATTACACGCCGCCCGTGCAGGAACTGGGACCGCACGTCGCTCCACTTGGCGTCAAATTCTATACTGGGGACCTGTTCCCGGCTGAGTATCATGGGCAAGTGTTCATCGCGGAACATGGCTCCTGGAATCGGTCGAAGAAGATAGGCTATCGCATAACACTCGTGCGCCTGGACGGAAACGATGCGGTCTCCTACGAGCCTTTCGCTGAGGGGTGGCTCCAGGGCGAGTCCGAGTCCGGGCGACCCGTTGATCTCCTGATCATGGCGGACGGTTCACTCCTGGTCAGCGATGATTTTGCCGGTAAGGTCTATCGCATCACCTATCGCGGTGATTCGGGCGAGGCCCTTTGAGGACAAACGAATGAGAAAGAAGAACATCATTTCGCGGTTTTTCGGCGCCATCTGGCGTGGACTCAACGGCTTGCGCAAGGTCCTGCACCTCGTCCTACTCCTGGTCGTTTTCATGGTGTTTTTCGGGGCGCTGTCGGGGCCGGCGCCACAGCTGCTGCCCCAGAAAGCCGCACTCGTCATCCAGCCGGTCGGCGCGCTGGTCGAGCAGGTTGCAGGGGACCCGTACGACCGTGCCGTCGCAGAGCTCCTCGGCGACGCGCCTCCGCAGACATTGGTGTCAGACGTCGTCGACGCCCTCAGATTCGCGAAGGACCACGATTCGATCGAGCTCGTGCACCTCGAACTGAGTGCGTTCGGCGGCGCCGGGCTCAGCAAGCTGCAGCGGGTTGCGGCGGCCATCGATAGTTTCCGTGAATCGGGCAAGCGCGTGATCGCCAGCGCGGATTTCTACAGCCAGAATGCCTACTATCTTGCGGCCCACGCTGACGAGATCTACATGCACCCGCAGGGAATCGTGTACCTGCAGGGTTACGGTTCGTACAGGAATTTCTACAAGGACGCGATCGACCTTCTGAGAATCGACTGGAACGTATTCCGGGTCGGGACGCACAAATCGTTCGTCGAACCTTACGAGCGCATGGACATGTCGCCCGAGGATCGCGAATCCAGGCAGAGGTTGATCGACCAATTCTGGGCGATGTACGGTGCCGACGTGGCCGCCGCCCGTGGTTTGCCCGACGGTGCGATCGACGACTACGCCGAAAACCTCATTGAAAACTCGAACGCCGCCAATGGAGACGTTTCGCGGGTGGCCGTCGATCGGGGCCTCGTCGATGAGCTGCTCGGTCGCGCCAGGTTGCGTGAACTGATGCAGGATTACGTTGGCGTCGATTCGAATGACGACTCGACGTACTCGTCCGTATCCATGCGGGCTTTCCTGAATCAGACCCGCCTGCTCAAGGGCGAGCGCAGCAAATCGGAGAACGTTGCGATCGTCGTTGCGGCAGGTGACATCCTGAACGGGACGCAGCCGCCCGGCACTATCGGTGGCGACTCGACGGCAGATCTCCTGCGCCGCGCGTTGTCGGATGAGTCGGTCAAAGCCGTCGTTCTGCGCGTCGACAGCCCCGGCGGTAGCATGTTCGCTTCGGAAGTCATCTCCGACGAAATCCACGCACTGCAGGAAGCCGGCAAGCCCGTGGTTGCGTCGATGGGCAGCGTCGCAGCCTCCGCCGGCTACTGGATTTCCGTGGTCTCCGACCGCGTGATCGCCAGCCCGGCGACGGTCACGGGCTCGATCGGTGTGTTTGGCATGTTCCCGACGTTCCAGCGGACTCTGGAAACGGTTGGGGTTGGAACGGACGGTGTCGGCACGACACCCTGGTCGGGTGAACTGCGGCCGGATCGGGCCATGTCAGACAATGCGAAGCAGTTGTTCCAGCTCATCATCGAAGACGGATATGAGCACTTCATCTCCGGCGTCGCGGAACGTCGTGGTCTTGAGAAGAACTACGTCGATTCGATCGCCCAGGGACAGGTGTGGACCGGCAACGATGCGTTCGAAAATGGTCTCGTCGATCAGCTCGGGAGTTTCGAAGATGCCGTTGCAGCAGCGGCGGAGCTGGCGGGGCTCGACGAGGGTGCGTACGGGCGCAAGATCATCGAGAAGCAGCTCAGCCCCACCGAGCAGATGATCGTAGACCTGCTATCCGCGTTCCGCTTGGCCGGTCTCGACCCGTCCGCCGTCGCGCCGGAACCCGGTCCTATCGAGATGTTCGCGGGCAGGTTACAGACGCTGCTCGAGCAGGCCACACGCTTCAACGATCCGCAGGGCGTCTATTCGCACTGCCTATGCGAGATCAACTGACCAGTCAGGTCCAGCGCAGAATCACTTTGCCGGTCTGGCCCGACTCCATGAGTTCGAAGGCGGGCTGGAACTCGTCGACATTGAAATGGTGCGTGATGATCGGGTCCATGTTGAGCCCGCTTTGCAGCATGCTCGACATCTTGTACCAGGTTTCGAACATTTCGCGGCCGTAGATGCCTTTGAGAATCAGGCCTTTGAAGATCACCTCGTTCCAGTCGATCGCCATGTCGCCGGGCGGGATGCCTAGAATTGCGACTTTGCCGCCATGGTGCATGGTGCGCAGCATGTCGCGGAACGCTTGAGGGTTGCCCGACATTTCCATGCCGACGTCGAAGCCCTCGACCATGCCGAGCTCCTTCATCGTATCGTCGATCGTCGCGCTTGCCACGTTGATTGCCCGCGTGGCGCCCATCTTGCGGGCCAGGTCGAGACGGTAGTCGTTGACGTCGGTGATCACGACATGACGCGCGCCCGCAAAGCGCGCAATCGCGACGGCCATGATTCCTATCGGGCCTGCCCCCGTGATTAGCACGTCCTCACCGACCAGATCGAACGACAGGGCGGTGTGCGTCGCATTGCCGAGCGGATCGAGGATTGAGGCCATGTCGTCACTGATCGCATCGGGCAGTTTGAAGACGTTGAACGCCGGGACCGATATGTACTCGGCAAATGCCCCTGGGCGGTTGACGCCCACGCCGACCGTGTTCATACACAGGTGCCGGCGCCCGGCGCGGCAATTGCGGCAGTACCCGCAGGTGATGTGCCCCTCGGCCGATACCCGGTCGCCGATATCGAAGCCCTTCACTTCGATGCCGCGCTCGACGATCTCACCAGAAAATTCGTGGCCTACGGCCATGGGCACGGGTATCGTCGCCTGGGCCCAGTCATCCCATTTGAAAATGTGAATATCGGTACCGCAGATTGCGGTCCGGTTCACCTTGATCAGGACATCGTTATGGCCGACGTGCGGCCGCTCGATGTCTTCCATCCAGATACCGCGTTCGGCTTTGGCTTTGACCAGTGCTTTCATGGTTGGGTCCTCGGACCTTCGCCTTTAGTGAATAACGTCCAGCTCGCGCCCGACGTCCGTAAATGCGTCTATGGCCATATCGAGTTGCGCAGTCGTGAGACCGGCCGACATCTGCGTCCGGATGCGCGCCTGACCTTTTGGGACCACAGGGTAGGAAAAACCGATGACGTAGATACCCCGTTCGAGCAAACGATCGGCCATTGCCGACGCAAGCCTTGCGTCTCCCAGCATCACCGGAATGATCGGGTGCTCGCCCGGTTTCAGGTCGAAGCCGCGTTCGGTCATTTGCTCGCGAAAATAGGCCGCGTTCGCGTGCAACTGTTGCTGCAGCGAGTTGTCGCGCTCGAGGAGATCCAGTACTGCGATCGACGATGCCGCGATCATCGGCGCAACCGAGTTCGAAAACAGGTACGGACGCGAGCGCTGCCGGAGCCACCCGACGATCTCCTTGCGGCCGGAGGTGTAGCCGCCGGAGGCGCCGCCGAGCGCCTTGCCCAGCGTGCCGGTTATGATATCGACGCGACCCATGACGCCGCGGTATTCGTGAGTGCCGCGACCGTGTGCGCCGAGGAACCCTGTAGCATGACAGTCGTCGATCATTGTGAGCGCGTCGAACTCGTTCGCCAGGTCGCAGATGTCGCCGAGGTTCGCGATCGTGCCGTCCATCGAAAAAACGCCGTCCGTTACAATGAGGCTGACGTCGGCGTCTTTCGCGTCGCCCAGCTTCTGCCTCAGGTCGGCCATATCGTTGTTCGCGTACCGATGCCGCTGCGCCTTGCAAAGGCGAATACCGTCGATGATGCTGGCATGGTTCAACGCGTCTGAAATAACAGCGTCAGCGGGTCCGAGGAGCGTCTCGAAGAGACCGCCATTGGCGTCGAAACAGGATGGGTAGAGAATCGTGTCCTCTGTGCCGAGAAACGCGCTGATTCGTTCCTCCAGCGCTTTGTGAATGGTCTGCGTGCCGCAGATGAAGCGTACCGAGGCCATACCATAGCCATAAGTATCGAGCGCCTTGTGTGCTGCCGCAATGACCTCCGGATGATTCGCGAGCCCGAGGTAGTTGTTGGCGCAGAGATTCAGTACTTCAGTCGTAGCACCGTTCGTCTTGACGTCGATGGCCGCCTGTTGCGGACCGGCGATGAGGCGCTCGGTCTTGAACAGTCCTTCGCCGCGAAGCGCGTCGGTCCGGGTGGCAAGAGACTGCAGGAAACGTTCAGGCACGGCATTGCCCTCGGTGTTGAAAGGACGCAAAGTATATCAGCAGCAAACGGGAGTTCGATCGTGGCTGACCGCAGTCTCAGACTGGATCGCTGGTTGTGGTTCACGCGTTTCTACAAGACGCGTACTGCGGCCAGCAAAGCCGTAAATGGAGGGCACATACGTCTAAACGGCGAGCGCGCGCGGACGGCGTCCGGTGTTGCCGTCGGCGATCGCATTCAGGTCGTCCGGAACCAACTCGAGTTCGACATAACGGTGACTGACATTCCGCTAAGGCGGGGTCCGGCGCGCGAGGCGCGGGCTTGCTACGACGAATCACCGGAGAGTGTGGCGAAGCGGGAACAGCGCGTTTCGGACCTTCGCGCCGATCGCCTTCAGATGCCGACGACGCCCGGAAAACCGGACAAACGGACGCGGCGCAGGCTGCGCAATCGAAATCGCGGCGGGGCCTGAAAATCCGCAGCAATACCAATGCCGGCTGTGGGCTTTATACCCTATAATCGCCGCCGGAAGGGCCTTCGAAGGGCCGCCGAAACGAATCCACCGCAAGTGGACGAACGGAGTGTCCCATGAGTTTCATTGACCAGCCGGCTGCGCGTCAAAGCAGCATTGCCTACATCAACGAGAACTACCTTGCGGACGAGCAGGAACTGGTCCGCCAGTTGGCCGCGGAGGCCGATCCCGGTGCGTCAGGGCGTGCCAAAATCATGAAGACGGCTGAGCAGCTCGTTCGCGCAGTGCGCAAGAACACGAAGAACGACGGCGGCATCGAGGCTTTCCTGCAGCAGTATGACCTGTCGTCGGACGAGGGCATATTGCTCATGTGTATCGCTGAAGCCTTGTTGCGTATCCCCGATGCGGACACGGCTGATCGTCTGATTGCCGACAAGATCACGGCGGCGAAATGGCAGGACCACATCGGCACCAGCGACTCGCTGTTTGTCAACGCCTCGACCTGGGGGTTGATGCTCACGGGCAAGATTCTCACGCTCGAAGAGATCGCCAGTGGCAATCCGACCAGGATGCTGGGCAAGCTGGTCAGCCGGGCCGGCGAGCCGGTCGTGCGCACAGCGATGCGCCAGGCCATGAAGATCATGGGTCACCAGTTCGTCATGGGGCGGACGATCGGTGAAGCGTTGCGACGCGCGTTGAAGAGCACCGATCTTCCGTACCGCTACTCGTTCGATATGCTCGGCGAGTCCGCGCTGACGGGCGCGGACGCGAAACGCTACCTCGATAATTATCACGAGGGCATCGAGAGCATCGGTGACGAACATGTCGACTCGCCTGACGTTTTCTCAGCGCCAGGCATATCGGTGAAGCTCTCGGCGTTACACCCGCGCTACGAGTACTCGCACGAAGACCGCGTTATGGCCGAGCTCGTGCCCGCCGTGCTGGAGCTGGCGAAGCACGCCAGGGATGTCGGCATTGGTCTGACGATCGATTCCGAGGAAGCTCATCGCTTTGAAATGTGGTTGAACATCTTCGAGCGCGTCTACCGAGACCCGGCGCTCAATGGCTGGGACGGGTTCGGGGTTGCGCTGCAGACCTACCAGCGTCGCGGCCGCGACGGCATGCGGTTTCTGATCGAGCTGGCTGAGGACGTAGGTCGCCGTATTCCGGTTCGTCTCGTCAAGGGCGCCTACTGGGACAGCGAGGTCAAATGGGCCCAGGAGCAGGGCCTCGAGAGCTACCCGGTCTTCACGCGCAAGTCGCATTCCGACGTTTCCTACCTCGCGGCGGCGCGGGCGGCGCTCGCTGCCGGAGACAAGATCTACGCACAGTTCGCGACGCACAATGCGCATACGCTTGCCAGCATCCTGCACTACGCCGGTTCGCGTCGCGACTACGAGTTCCAGCGCCTGCATGGCATGGGCGAGGAGCTCTATGCCGAAGTCGTCGACCCGGACAAGCACGACCGGCCGTGCCGCGTTTATGCTCCCGTCGGCAACCACGAAGACCTTTTGCCTTACCTCGTACGTCGCCTGCTGGAGAACGGCTCGAATACGTCCTTCGTCAACAAGATCGCCGACGAGTCGATCGATGTGATGGATATCATTGCGGATCCGCTCGAGACTGCGGCCGGACACGACTATGCGGCCCATGACAAGATTCCGCAGCCGCTCGAGATTTTCCGGCCCGAGCGCGACAACTCGCACGGCATCAATCTCGCCAATCGCAGGGTCAGCAGCGAACTTCTCGAGGAGCTGGAATCCGCAGCGCGGAGGAACTACACGGCCAAACCGATTGTTGGCGGCAAAGAGGTGGCCGGCAAAGAAGAGCCATCGGTAAACCCGTCCGACGTCTCAGAGATCGTCGGTGTTTGTCACCAGGCTTCATCCGCGGACGTTCGGAAGGCAATCGACGTGTCGATCGCCGCACAGCCGTCATGGGATCGCCTCGGTGGTTACGAGCGTTCGGCGATACTGAATCGCGCCGCGGACCTCTATGAGAAGCACCGGGATGAACTGCTCGGGCTCGTCGTTCGCGAGGGTGGCCGAACCATCCCGGACGCTGTTTCCGAACTTCGCGAGGCTGTCGATTTCATGCGCTACTACGGTGCGCAGGCCGAAAAACACTTCGGCGAGCCGATTCTGCTGCCGGGCCCGACCGGAGAACGCAATACGCTCAGCATGCGCGGGAAAGGGGTGTTTATCGCAATCAGTCCGTGGAATTTCCCACTGGCAATCTTCACGGGACAGGTTACGGCAGCGCTTGCCGCAGGCAATGCCGTACTGGCAAAGCCGGCAGCACCGACACCGATCATCGCCTATCGGGCCATACAGTTGCTGCACGAGGCCGGTGTGCCGGGCGACATTTTGCACTACATGCCGTGCGGTGGCCGGTTGATCGGGGAGGCCGGCGTAGCAGACCCGCGAATCGCGGGCGTGGTCTTCACAGGTTCAACCGAGGTCGCGCAGACGATCAACCAGACCCTGGCGAATCGCAGCGGTCCTATCGGTACGCTGATTGCCGAGACGGGCGGGCAGAACGCAATGTTCGTCGACAGCTCAGCGCTGCCCGAGCAGGTTGTGCACGACGCAATCTACTCGGCTTTCAACAGCGCCGGACAGCGCTGCTCGGCTCTCCGCCTTCTGTGTGTCCAGGAGGAAATCGAACCCCGGACGTTGGAACTCCTGAAGGGTTACATGGAAGAGCTCGAGATCGGCGATCCGCGGCACCTGGCGACTGATGTCGGGCCATGCATCGACGACCCGTCGAGGCAGATCCTCGCGACGCACGTTGAGCGCATGAGCAAGGAGCAGAAGGTCGTGCATCGATGCACGCTTCCCGATGCTGCCGGCAAGGGCACGTACTTTGCCCCGACGCTCGTGGAGATCGATGACATTAGCGCGCTTACCGAAGAGCAGTTCGGTCCGGTTCTTCACGTCGTCAAGTTCAGGAGTCGCGATCTCGACAAGACGGTTGCGGCCGTCAACGGCACCGGTTTCGGCCTGACGATGGGCCTGCACAGCCGAATCGATTCACGGGTTGCCGGTCTCGCAGCGGATTCGGGCGCCGGGAATCTATACATCAACCGAAACATGATCGGGGCGGTCGTCGGCGTTCAGCCATTCGGCGGCAGGGGACTGTCGGGGACAGGCCCGAAGGCCGGTGGCCCGCACTACGTGCAGCGGTTTGGCACGGAGTTTACGATGAGCAACAACATCTCGGCGGTCGGCGGCAATGCAAGTCTGCTGACACTCGGTTCGGACTGAGTGCTGGGATCGATGCCGGCAATCAGCGTTTTCGACATCTTCAAGATTGGCATCGGCCCGTCCAGTTCGCACACAGTCGGGCCTATGAAAGCCGCGAAAGCGTTCGCGGACTCCTTAGCGAGCGGAGAGTCTGCTCGATATCGGGTGACGTTGTTCGGTTCGCTGGCATGGACCGGGAAAGGCCATGGCACCGATGCAGCGGTCCTGCTCGGCCTGCACGGTCATGAGCCCGAATCGCTCGATCCCGATGCGGTGGACGGCTTTCTTGCCGGCATCCGCGACGGCGGTCGGGTCGAGATCGACTTCAATTTCGAGCGCGAACTTGAGCGCCATACCAACGGCATGACGTTCGTCGCTCTGGACGATGACGGCAAGGAGCTGAAGCGCGACGATTATTTCTCGCTGGGTGGCGGTTTCATTGCTCGCGGCGACGACCCTGAACCGGCTGCCCAGACCGGCGAGCCACCGCTGCCGTTTGCGACGAGCGAGGCACTGCTTGGAGTCGCAGCCGAGCGCAACCTGTCGATCGCCGAGCTGATGCTGCGAAACGAGTGCAGCTGGCGGGATGCTGAGGAAGTCTGCTCGCGGCTCGACCGGATCTGGCAGGCAATGCGTGACTGCATCGACCGCGGGCTGCGAACCGAAGGTGTCTTGCCCGGCAAGATGGAGGTCGTACGTCGTGCACCGCGCCTCTTCAAGAGCCTGTCGGGCCGGGGCGCGCCAGAAACGCTCGATGCGATGGAGTGGGTCAATGCGTTCGCGATCGCCGTAAACGAAGAAAACGCCGCGGGCGGGCGGGTGGTCACATCACCGACAAACGGCGCCGCAGGCATCATTCCCGCCGTTCTTCGCTATTTTGCCGACTTCGTCCCGAGTGCCGATGACGAGGGTATCCGCCGCTTCCTGCTGACTGCAGGTGCGATCGGCATCCTGTACAAGATCAATGCGTCGATATCGGGTGCCGAGATGGGATGCCAGGGCGAAGTCGGTGTCGCCTGCTCGATGGCGGCAGGCGGCCTCGCCGCCGCGCTGGGCGGCAGCAATGACCATATCGAGGAGGCCGCTGAGATCGGCATGGAGCACAATCTGGGACTGACGTGCGACCCGATCGGCGGGCTCGTCCAGATACCGTGTATCGAACGCAATGCTATGGGTGCCGTGAAGGCGATCAACGCGGCGAAACTCGCAATGCACGGCGACGGCACGCACAAGGTGACGCTCGACCAGGTCATCGAAACCATGCGCCAGACCGGGCTCGATATGGCGCAACAATACAAGGAAACCTCCACGGGCGGGCTCGCGGTCAACGTGCCGGAGTGCTGAGCCTGGTTAGAAGCTGCGCATCCGAATCAGGTATTCGCGCAGCGCTTCGGTAAAGGTAGGGTAGAACTCGGAGCTGATCGTGCTGAGGTAGCGATAGCTGTAAGGGGCTTCGGGGCACCACACCAGCGAGGCAAAGAGGTTCGCAGCATCGTTGCCGGGCAAAGGTTGCATATGACCCCCGATCACCCAGCACGATTCCAGGTCCGTAGCCGCGAAACCGTCGTTACCGGAGTTTCTCGCGACCTCGACGAGATACTCGATACTAGCCTCGGCAACCTCGGATGCCGGCTGAATCTCCTCTGCTGGCAGCAGGCTGGCCTGGCTAAACCCGTTATGGACGCGGAGCACATCCCGGTAATCGTCAGGCAATCGATGACCAATGCGCGCCTCGGTATCATCAAGCAGTTCCGCAGAGGCGGGTCCCGGAAGGAATAGCTCGCGCGTGATCAGGCGCTCGAGCAGAGAGGGCCGACGGAATTCGTCCAGCAGATCAACGGCACGCAGGTTCGCGAGCTGCTTGCGTTGCCCGGCAGCTGCCAGGGCAGCACGTTCCTCGAAGGCAGCCGCGTATCTCTCGCCGGACCAGGCTTCCCGCAACAGGTCTTCGAGTCGTGCGAAGTTGCCGGGCTCGTCACCGAATCGGAACACCGCCGGCTCACCGGGCCGCGCGTTCGGGTCGACAAACGTCCACGACAGGTCGACCGGGTCGTAACCGATGTTCCACCAGCCGGCAGTGTCGCTTAGGGCAACTCGCAACTCCTCCCCGGAGTATTCGTCGTAAAAGTAGACTGAATCCTCATAGACGTAGTACTGCAGCTCGCCGGACACGAACAGATCCTGCGAAATCGGTTCAATCTCATTGACCGGTAGCAGGCCGAGGGCATCGAGGCCATCGCTAATGTCGTACAACGCCGCAACATGTGGCGGCAGGCTTCTGCCAAGTCGCGCCTCGGCGGCCAGCCGGGTGCCGGCATCCGCAGGCGGGCGAGTCGTCGATGCTCCAGCCAGATCCCGCACCAACGCATGGATATCGAGTTGCCCGGCCTCGGCATCGATGCGCTCATAGTCGGCCTCGGCTGCCACATAATCGATACCACCCGTATTCGGCTGGTCGAGAGCCGCGGCGCCGAGCAGGACGAACAGCAGCAATGCAGCCGGGACCACGAGCAACGCCGCGTACACGAGTGATACGAGTAAGCGTTGGCCGCGGCCCATCGGTTCAACCGAAAGCGTGTGCAGGATGTTGTTGGCGAGCCCGATGCGTTTGGCCGCGGCCTTTGGATTGCCTAGCTTGGTCTGCAACTTCTCGAAGAGCCAGGCGCGACGCGCAGCAGTACTGCCTTGTGGACAGCGACCGGCGTACTCACGGACCAGCCTCGCGGTGCGGAGCATGCCTTTGATGGCGGGGAGCTGCAGTGCGGCGATTAGCGCCAGCGGCCAAAAATCAAGCAGGTAGGCGACATACACGCCGAGAACGACGCCAAGGACGATGACGCTAGCCTGTACGCCGGCCCAACGCGGCGGCAGGATTGCCTGGGCCACGTGCGCCCCGTCGAGCGGCGGGATCGGGAGAATGTTCAGGTAGTTGACGAACATCAGCACGATTACGGCGCTGAACACCCAGGTGCCCATGAACTCGATATCGCTCGGGTTGGACATGCCGTAAACCAGCAGCCCCCAGCCCAGCATGATCCCGGGCAGCGGGCCCGCCAGGGCTACCCACGCGCGCTTCGCCGCGCTCGGGTCGTTCTCGTGACCGATTGTTACGCCACCCAGCAGCGGCAGCAGCGTGATATGCGGGTTCTCGTAGCCATAGAGGCGCATGGCAAGCCAGTGACCGCCCTCGTGGAATACGATGACGGCGAGGATGATCAGCGTGAACTGGAGTCCGAGGAGTGGCCAACCGATGCCGACGAACAGCGCGGCACTGATCATGAGCAGAAGCCACTGCATTTCCTGCGACGGCGCTCGCTTTTTATGGAGCTCTACAGTGTCAGCGAGGAACGGGAGCCTTGACGTAGGGACAGCGAGGTCGCCGGCGGCGGCCGGTTTCGGGCGCGACAACATCTTGCCCAGGATGCGCAATGCAAAGCCGAGAGACGGGCGCGCAACCCCTTGCGACTCGCGTAGCTTGCCGCTTTCGATGAGCCGCTGCCTGACTGAATTCATGTGCTCGCCCGCAAAGCCGATCACGTCTTGCCGCGGTGTGCTGCGCGCGGCCGGCTCACCAAGGTCCGAGACGAATGCCGTATGTGCCTCGATTTCGGCCGCTTCGTCCGAGCCGGCGATCGTTTGTGCCGGTGTTTTCGGGTCCTCGACCACCGTGAAGTAGGGATCGCTGACCTGCGTGACGGCAAAGCGGCCGTCCGACAGCAAACTCGTGTAGTAGGTCAGCAGTGAATTCGGGTGCGCGAGCTCGATCGTCGGTCCGACCCAGGCAACCACGCCGGTCTTCGCGTTGCGGAACACGGCATGGCCGCTAACGCCGCTCGCTTCGGCTGCGCCCGGGTCTGCCGCGACCCAGGCTGGACCGGAGAAACCCAGAGCGGTCAGGGCCTCGGTCTTTGCGCCGATCAGGTCGAGGCCGCCAAACGATGTCTCGTCCGGAGGTCGCATGGGCTTCACGGCGTAGGAGGGAAACGACACGGACAGTGCGCTGCGCAGGAATTGCAGTGCAATGAGGCAAAGGATACCGACGATCACATAGATCCAGCTCATGACCAATCCACGATAGCAGACTGGCCGCCGACGTTATGTGAGCGGGGTCCCGTGTCAGCGGGGCAGTTTCTTGGGCCAGTCGTGTACGAGCAGCTCCGTTTCAGGCTGCTCATAGAGATTCCAGTCGTCCTGGTGCAGGCCGACGGAAACAACGCCGGCGGTCGGCAGATTCTGCGTCAGGCCAGGCTGGACGTAGTTGACGAGATCCGTGAGCCCCGGGTTGTGGCCGAACAGCATCAGGCTGTTGAAGCCGTCATCTTGGGACATGATGATGTCGAGCAACTGGTCGAGGGCGGCCAGGTACAGCCCGGACTCGCGCTGCAGGAACTCCTGCGGGTAGTTGAGTTCGGCCGCGACAACCTTGGCGGTCGTCCACGCGCGAACCGCCGGGCTAGAGATGATCAGCGACGGACGAATACCGTGCTTGTGGATTCGGCGGCCCATGACGGGCGCATCGCGTTTGCCCCGGCCATTCAATGGCCGATGCCGGTCGCTCAGTGACGCGTCCTTCCAGCTCGACTTCGCGTGCCGGACAATCGTCAGTATTTTCATAGTGTTATCGAGCTTACTTCAAGTTACATGAGACCTGTCTGCAGGCGCGCTTCATCGCTCATCATGCCCACGTTCCAGGGCGGGTCGAACACGAGTTCGACGCGGACCTCCGCGACGGTCGGAACGACCGCAATTTTCTCACGCGCGTCCTGCACGAGCACGTCGCCCATGCCGCAGCCCGGCGCCGTCAGGGTCATGTCGACCTCGACCGAGCGCTCGCCGTTGCCGAGTGGCCTGAGTTCGCAGCGATAGACCAGCCCGAGATTGACGATATCGACCGGGATCTCGGGGTCGTAGCAGGTCTTCAGCTGTTCCCAGATGACGTTTTCGATGTCCTTGTCCGTCGCGTTGTTCGGGATGGCGGGCGGCGGCACCGGCTCCTTGCCCAGGGCGTCGGCATCGGCGCCCGAGATGCGGAACAGGTTGCCTTCGACATAGATCGTGAAGCTCCCGCCCAGCGCCTGCGTGATAAAGCCTTCGGTACCTTCGCGCAAAGTGACGGATTCACCGACCGGAATGATGATCGCGCTCACGTCGCGAATCAGTGTGACGGGTTCATTGGTGTGGCCAAACATCGTGTTCCTTACTCCGTCGTCGCCGGATTCGGGTCTTCAGTGAGCGCGGCGTGGAGGGCATGCCACGCAAGCGTTGCGCATTTCACACGCGAGGGATAGTCTCGCACACCGTCGAGGGCCGCGAGCTTTTCGAGTGGTGCGCCGAGATCCGAAGTCCCGCCGGTCAGTCGATCAGTCACCGACGCGAAGCACGACTCCGCAGACTCGACCCCCAGGCCTTCAATCGCGTCGGCCATCAACGAAGCGGATGCTACAGAAATGGCGCAACCGGTGGCCTCGAAGCCCAACGAACTGATAGTCCCGTCTTCGACCTTCAGATAGAGCCGCAGCTTGTCACCGCATAGCGGGTTGATGCCGTCTGCCGTATGTGTCGCGTCGGGCAAACGGCCGAAATGGCGCGGTTTGCGCGAATGATCGAGGATCAGTTCGCGGTACAGGTCGCGAAGGTCTTCGTCACTCATCCGAAAACCTCCCTGGCCTTTTCCAGCGCGGCAATGAGGCGATCAATATCGTCGCGACTGTTGTACAGCGCAAGCGATGCGCGACAGGTACCCGAAACGCCGAACCGCTGCATCACGGGCATCGCGCAGTGGTGCCCGGTACGGACAGCGACGCCCTGGTGATCGAGTATCGTGCCGAGATCGTGCGAGTGGATGTCATCGAGCAGGAACGACTGAACGCTCGCTTTGCGCGTCGCCTCGCCGATGAAACGAATACCCTCGACGCCGCGCAGCCGGTCGACCATGTAGTCATGCAATTCGTGCTCGTAGTCCGCCACCTGCTGCATGCCGATACGCTGCAGGTAGTCGACGGCGGCGCCGAGGCCAACGGCACCGGAAATATTGGGTGTTCCGGCTTCGAATTTGTAAGGCAGCTCGTTGTAGGTCGTCTTGTCGAACGTCACCTCGAGGATCATGTCGCCGCCGCCCTGCCATGGCGGCATCGCGTCGAGCAGCGCCTCGCGCGCGTACAGCACACCCGTGCCGGTAGGCCCGAACATCTTGTGGCCTGAAAACGTGTAGAAGTCGCAGTCGATTGCCTGCACATCAACGGGCAGGTGCGGTACGCCCTGCGCGCCATCGATGAGTACCGGAACCTGGCGGTTCCTGCAATACGCGACGACGTCATCAACCGGATTCACGGTGCCGAGCGCATTCGACACGTGTGCGATTCCGACGAGCACAGTTTCCTCGTCAATGAGCCTGTATAGCCCGTCGACCCCAACCTCTCCTCGGTCGTTGATGGGCGCGACTCTGAGCTCGGCACCGGTCTGCTCGCAAACGAGCTGCCACGGCACGATGTTGGCGTGGTGCTCGAGATGGGTGATGACGATGTTGTCGCCTGATTGCAGGCGAGGGCGGCAATAGCTCTGAGCCACGAGGTTGATTGCCTCGGTCGTTCCCTTGGTCAGAACGATTTCGCTGCGCGACGACGCGTTGATGAAGTCGCGCAGCTTGTCGCGGGCACCTTCGTACGCCTCGGTCGCACGATGACTGAGCGTATGCACGCCGCGGTGTACGTTGGCGTGGTCTTCGCGCTGGTAGCTGGCAACGGCATCAATGACCGCGTCGGGTTGCTGTGCGGATGCGGCGCTGTCGAGATAGACGAGCGGTTGCCCGTGGACGGTTTGCCGAAGGGCCGGGAAATCGGCGCGCCAGTCGGCAGCGTCGCGAAGCGGCGCGGGCACGGAGCTCATGACGTTTCGTCCTCGACAGTGACTGCCAGATCCTCGAGGCGCTTTTCGATGAGCGAGCTGACGACTTCACGGGCAGCCGGTACAGGGACGCGCGTGACGAGACCTGCCGCGAAGGCGTGCGTGAGGACCTGTATCGCTGCGTTGCGATCGAGCCCGCGGGAGCGCAGGTAGAAGAGGGCGGTTTCGTCGAGCTGGCCAACCGTCGTACCGTGGCTGCACTTGACATCGTCGGTGTAGATTTCGAGCTCCGGCTTTGCGTCGATTTCGGCGTGTTCGCTCAGCAGCAGATTGTGATTGGCCTGGTCTGCATCCGTGCCGTCGGCGCCTTCATGCACGATGGCCTTGCCGTTCCAGACGCAGCGGCAGCGGCCGTTCAGAATACCGCGATACTCCTGACGGGACGTCGCCGGGCCGACACGGTGGTCAACCCGCGTGTGGTTGTCGATATGCTGGCCGTCCCCGGCAAGATACAGCCCGTCGAAAGAGACGTCGGCGCCCGGATGGGCAATGTCGATGTCGATATCGTTGCGAACCAGACCGCCACCGAGATCGAAACTCGCGGAACTGAAGCGTGCATCTTTGCCAACGCGTACCCGGGTCTCGCTCGTCTGGACATGCTGCCGGCCGCGATCCTGGATGCGAACGTGGCTGACCGAGGCGGCCTCGCCGATGCCAAACGTGACGAAAGTATTGGCGTACTGGTCAGCCTGGCCCCGGGACACGTGATACTCGATTAGCTCCGCACTGGCGCCATCGTCGAAATCGATCTCTACGTAAGCCTGCGAGACCGACGTCCGTTCGGCGCCATCGATCATAAGCAGGCCAATGGGTGTGCCGACGTCTCCGGTTATGCGGATACGGATCCCGTCGCCGACCAGAGCCGCGTTAAATTCCGCCAGAGCCGAGTCACCGAGCGGAATGTCGTCGACCGTGCCGACAGTCACGCCGTCCGGCAGTTGCGATGTCCGCAGTTCGCCATCAGCAATCACCAACCAGGCCGCATCGATGGTATCGGTGATCGCGGCTGTGCCGTCGGGTGAGGGCGGCGCCGCAGACGCTGGCTGTTCCTCCAGCCAGCGGTCTGCGATGTCGCGCGCCCGGGAGAGATCGGTGTACTTCCAGTCCTCTTCGCGAGTGGTCGGGAATCGCGCCACAATCTCGCGCAATTTGTCGTCGGATGGTCGACTCATGCGCTTGCGGCCTCACGTACCCAATCGTAGCCCTTTTCCTCGAGTTCGAGCGCAAGCGTCTTGTCGCCCGAACGGACGATCCGGCCCAGCGACAGGACGTGTACGAAGTCGGGCTCGACGTAATCCAGCAGGCGCTGGTAGTGCGTGACGAGCACGATGGCCCGTTCGGGGCTGCGCAGCGCGTTGACACCCGCGGCAACGGCCTTCAGAGCGTCGATGTCGAGGCCCGAATCCGTTTCGTCGAGAATGGCGAGTTCGGGCTCGAGCATGGCCATCTGCAGGATCTCGTTGCGCTTCTTCTCGCCGCCGGAAAAACCCTCGTTGACGCCCCGATTCAGAAACTTCGGATCCATACCGAGCGCGGCCATCTTCTCGCGGGCGAGTTTCAGGAATTCGAACGAGTCGATTTCTCCTTCGCCACGGTGGGCGCGCCGGGCATTCATCGCGGCTTTCAACAGGTAGGCATTGTTGACACCGGGAATCTCGACCGGGTACTGGAAGCCGAGAAAGATGCCTTCGCGGGCACGCTCTTCAGGTTCGAGGTCCAGCAGGTCATGCCCCTTGAACGAGACCGACCCGCCGGTGACTTCGAAGTCGTCGTGACCGGCGACGACCTGCGCCAGCGTGCTCTTGCCGGAGCCGTTCGGTCCCATGATCGCATGTACCTCGCCAGGTTTTACTGACAGTGTCAGGCCGTTGAGAATGTCGTTTCCCGCGACGCGGGCTTTGAGATCTTTGATATCCAGCATGGTGATTTCCTAGCCGACAGCGCCTTCGAGGCTGACGTTGAGTAACGCCTGGGCCTCGACGGCGAATTCCATCGGGAGTTCCTTGAAGACTTCCTTGCAGAAGCCGTTGACGATCATGTTGACGGCATCTTCTTCCGAGATACCGCGCTGGCGACAGTAGAACAGCTGGTTCGCCGAGATCTTCGACGTCGTCGCCTCATGTTCCACTTTCGCCGAGGGGTTCTTGATCTCCATGTACGGAAACGTGTGCGCCCCGCAATCCTTGCCGATGAGCAGCGAATCGCACTGGGTGTGATTGCGTGCGCCCCGGGCCTGCGGCATGACCTTCACGAGACCCCGGTAGGCCTGTTGGGCGCGGCCGGCCGAGATTCCTTTCGAGACGATTGTCGAACTCGTGTTCGGACCGATATGGATCATCTTGGTACCCGTGTCCGCCTGCTGCAGGTTGTTCGTGACGGCTACCGAGTAGAACTCGCCGACAGAATTCGCACCGCGCAGGAGGCAGCTGGGGTATTTCCAGGTTATCGCCGAACCCGTCTCGACCTGTGTCCAGGAGATCTTCGAATTTGCGCCGCGGCAGTCGCCCCGCTTGGTCACGAAGTTGTAGATTCCGCCTTTACCTTCCTCGTCGCCCGGGTACCAGTTCTGTACGGTCGAATACTTGATTTCCGCATCTTCCAGCGCAACGAGTTCGACGACGGCTGCATGCAGCTGGTTCTCGTCGCGCATCGGTGCCGTGCAACCTTCAAGGTAGCTCACGTAACTGCCCTCGTCGGCGACGACCAGCGTCCTCTCAAACTGCCCGGTGTTCGCGGCGTTGATACGGAAGTACGTCGACAGCTCCATTGGGCAGCGGACACCTTTCGGGACGTAGACGAACGAGCCGTCGCTGAATACGGCCGAGTTGAGCGCTGCGAAGTAGTTGTCGCGCCGCGGAACGACGGAACCAAGATACTGCCTGACGAGTTCGGGGTGCTCGGTGACGGCCTCGGAGAACGAGCAGAAGATGACGCCGGCCTCCGACAGCTTCTCCTTGAACGTCGTGGCGACCGACACGCTGTCGAAAACGGCGTCGACGGCAACGCCGGCCAGGCGCGCGCGTTCGTGCAGCGGAATGCCGAGCTTGTCATAGGTCTCCAGCAGTTTCGGATCGACTTCATCGAGGCTCTTCGGCCGGTCTTCGTCGGACTTCGGCGCGGCGAAGTACGAGATCGCGTTGTAGTCGATCTTCGGGTAGTGGACGTGCGCCCATTCGGGCTCATCCATCTCCAGCCACTGGCGGTAGGCTTGCAATCGCCACTCCAGCAGCCATTCTGGCTCGTTCTTGCGAGCCGAGATGGCGCGGATGACGTCTTCGTCGAGCCCGGGGGGCAGGCTGTCGGTCGCGATGTCGGTTACGAAGCCGTGCTCGTACCGTCGGTTGACGAGACTCTCGAGTTGGTCAGTTTCAGTTGCCATTCTTCTCTACCGTAATCGGCAATCCGGCGAACCGGAATGTCGGCACAGGGCCATTGCTGCGGATCAAGTCATTGAGCGTGACGTCCTGCAGCGCCCGGCGAATCGCCACATTGACGCGTTGCCAGGCGTCGCCGACACTGCAGACGCCTTCGTGTTCGCAGTCGCCGTCGCTGGCGCTGCACTCCGTGATGGATACCGGTCCTTCCAGTGCGTCGATAACGTCCGCCGCAGTGATTTCATGCGGTGCCCGCGAAAGGCGATAGCCGCCATTTGCCCCGCGCGTCGAGACAACAAGTCCGGCGCGAGCCAGCAGCTTGAGCAGTTTGCTCACCGTCGGCAGAGCAAGGCCAGTCATCGCCGCTACTTCCGCAGCGCTACAGACGGTGGCCTGGTTGGACGCGAGGTGGGCCAGCACGACGGTCCCGTAATCGGTGAGCTTGCTAATTCTGAGCATGGCGCAGGGCGGATCCGGCAAATAAAGGACTATTTTAGTCCTATTTGATCTGCGACACCACTCCCAGAAATGAACTGATACGAAGTCATCTGGTCTTTTTGTTATCCTCGCGCCTTAAAACCAAGGGCTGTCATCCGTTTTGGCCGACTACTCAGAAAATCTGATCGAAATCCAGGATCTCAAGTTCTCTCGCGGGCCGCGCCCGATATTCGACGGGCTCAACCTGACGATAAAACGCGGCCAGGTTACGGCGTTGATGGGCCCGAGCGGGACCGGCAAGACGACCCTGCTGAGGCTGATTACGCGGCAGCTGATTCCCGAGCACGGGACGATCTATGTCGACGGCGTCGATATTGCGACGCTCGACCAGCGAGAACTCTACCGTCTGCGGCAGCGCTTCGGCATGCTGTTTCAGAACGGCGCGTTGCTGACGGACCTCAGCGTTTTCGAGAATGTTGCGTTCCCGCTGCGCGAACACACGAAACTGAGCCAGCGGCTAATTCGTCACATCGTCCTGACCAAGCTTCATGCCGTCGGACTGCGTGGTGCTGCAGCGATGACGCCGGCCGAACTGTCCGGTGGCATGGCGCGCCGCGTTGCGCTTGCGCGCGCGATGGTCATGGACCCCGATATCCTGCTTTACGACGAGCCGTTTGTCGGCCTCGACCCGATTTCCATGGGTGTCATCGTTCGTTTGGTCCGTCGTATGAACGACGCGCTCGGCATCACGAGCATCGTCGTCAGCCACGACGTTGAGGAAGTCGCGACAGTGGCTGATTGCAGCTTCCTGCTGTCCGACGGCAAAGTGGCGGCCTCGGGAAGCCCCGACGAATTGAGAACCGCGAACTCGGATCTGGTGCGCCAGTTCATGCACGGCATGGCCGACGGGCCGGTCGCCTTCCACTACGAGGCGCCGAGTTACGAAGAGCAGCTCCTCGGAAGGGACACCGAGTGAACAAGACCGCCCAGGACATCTACAACAGCTCGGTCGAGTTTCTGCGGACGTTCGGCGCGTTCCAGTTGTTCTTCCTGCGTTTGCTGAAGCATTCGCCGGCCCTGCTTTTCGGCCGGTTCAGCGTTGTCGTCAAGCAGGTCTACAACGCCGGCGCGCTGTCGCTCGTCATTGTCATGATCTGCGGCCTGTTCGTCGGTGCGGTGCTCGCGCTGCAAGCTTACTCGACCATGGCGCGCTTCAATGCCGAGGACTGGACCGGGGTTGCGGCGGCATTTACGCTCGTCAAGGAACTCGGTCCGGTCATGACAGCCATCCTGTTCGCCGGGCGGGCAGGGACTGCATTGACGTCGGAAATTGGCCTGATGAAGGCAACCGACCAGCTGGCGGCCATGGAGATGATGGCCGTCAACCCAGTCCGGCGCGTGCTCGTGCCGCGCTTTCTCGGCGGCGTCATCGCAATGCCGTTGCTGGCTGCAGTCTTCAGCGCCGTCGGAATGTTCGGTGCTCACCTCGTTGGCGTGGAGCTGTTCGGGGTCGACGTGGGCTCGTTCTGGCAGCAGATTCAGCTCACGGTCGAGCTGTCCGATGTAAACGAAGGCATCCTGAAGAGCGTCGTATTCGGCGTAACGGCCAGCCTGATTGCAGTTTGGGAAGGATATAATACGGTGCCGACGGCGGAAGGCGTCGGCCGTGCAACCACTCGCACCGTTGTGATCACCGCGATCGCAATTCTCGTATTCAATTTCATGATTACGGCGGCGCTGATTTGAGGATCTAGCATGCGGCAAACACGTTCAGTTGAAATAAGCACCGGCTTGTTCGTCCTGCTCGGAATGAGCGCGTTGTTCTTTCTGACGACGCAGACGACAGGCGGCGACGATTTCCAGGCAGAATCGGTTTACACGGTCGAGGCACGCTTCGAGAACATCGGCAGTCTGCGTACGAGGGCGCCGGTCACGATGTCGGGCGTCACGATCGGGCGCGTTACCGACGTGTCGTTCGACGAGGAGTCGCTCGAGGCCGTTGTCAAGTTCGTCATAGACAGCCGGTACGACCAGATTCCCGACGATACGGATGCGAGCATACTGACGTCCGGTATTCTCGGCAGTCAGTACATCGGGTTGCAGGCAGGCGGATCGGATCTATACCTGGAGGAAGGCAGCGAGATCCTGTTCACGCAGTCCGCGATCGTGCTCGAGAACCTGATCGGCAAGTTCCTCGTAAACGCGGGGTCCGACAGCGAGGAGGGCGACTAGCATGGTTCGCAAGACGCTGATCGCCATCGCGGCGATTCTACTCAGCCCTGTCGCGCTCGCCACTGACAGTTCGCCGAACGCCGTGATCGAGAGCTCGGTGACGTTGCTCACTGAGAAACTCGACGGCCGCAAGCAGGAACTCGCCGAAAACCGCAGCGAACTCTATGCCGTGATCGACGAAATCCTGATGCCACGGTTCGACCGCCGGTTCGCGGCCCAGGTCGTGCTCGCCAAGCACTGGCGGACGGCGACCGAAGAACAGCGGGCTCGCTTCATCGAAGCCTTTTATCGTGCACTGCTGCGCAAGTACGCCGATGGTATTCTCGAGTTCGATCCCGACCTGATCGAAGTACTTCCCTACCGCGGTGACGCGACCAAGAAACGCACCAAGGTACGCAGCACTGTCCTCATGGACGACGGCAGCAAGGTGGCCGTCGACTACGAACTCGTGAAACGCAAGGCCGGCTGGCTGGTGTTCAATGTTGTGATCGAGGGCGTGTCCTACGTGCGCAACTTCCGTGCGGAGCTCGATTCGGAGATTCGCGGTTCGAGCCTCGAGGCCGTTATCACTCGCCTCGAGGGCGAGGCGGGCATCGACGAGAGCTAATCGCGCATGGACGACTTCGACATTAAGGATCTCGGCGATGGCCGATTCTCGATTACCGGCAAGATGACGTTCAAGACGGCCGAGGATATTCTTCGTGCCAGCGAGGAACCATTCGAGGGGCACTCACAGCTGGAGATAGATCTCGCAGGCATCACGGACAGCGACTCGGCCGGACTGGCCCTTTTGCTCGAGTGGGTGACGTGGGCTAACCACAGTGTGCGCGAGATACGATTCAAGGATATGCCGGACAAGATCCTCGCAATTGCCCGTACGACCGAGGTTGACCAGTTGCTGACCCGCGGTGAGCGTTGGGCCGGATTCATCCAGGCACCCGAGGGCGGTTGAGGTTACGCGACCCTAGTAATCCTCGTCATCGAGAAACTCGTCGTAGAATTCGTCGTCATCGAGCGGCGGGTCACCGTCGTATACCTCGAACTCGCGATTCTGGAGAAATGACTCGCGGAGCGTGACGTACGGGTCGGCCGAATCGTCCAGCAGCTCCTCGATCGACAGCAGCCGCGCCCGAAGGTTGATGAGACGAACTGCATACAGGGAGTTGCGCACGGTGTGATCGTCGTCGTAGTGGTATAGCGGATCCGCTACCGAATCGAGCGGCCTCAGGACGGCATCGCGCAGCGTCGATGGGCCGAGAAAGGGAATGACGACGTATGGCCCGTCCGGGACCCCCCAGACTGCCGCAGTCTGGCCGAAATCCTCGGTCTTCGCTTCGACGCCGCTTTTTGCGGCGACGTCGAAAATGCCACCAATACCGACCGTGGTATTGACGAGAAAGCGCGCGAGCTCCGAGAAACCGTCTTTCGGCTTGCCCTGGAGGAAGTTGTTGACGGCCGAGCGCGGCGTGAACAGGTTCTGGCTGAAGTTGGTCACACCGTTGCGCACGGGCTCGGGAACCACCTTGTTGTACCCCCTGGCGATGGGCTTGAGGGTGGCTCTGTCGACGGCATCGTTGAACCCGTATATGCCGCGATTGAGCGGTTCGAGCGGGTCGTGGTCTACACGCTGGTCCTCAGGGATGCTGGCACAGCCGGTGGCGGCCAGGACGACCGCCAACAGCGCCAGAGCGCGCATCACTGCATGGTCCTTGCGACCCCGACGGGCCGGGAGGATTGCATTCGCTTGAGCTGTTCCTCGGTCATGAACTCGCGAATGAAATCAATACGGGCCTCGAAGCGGGCCCGCTGTATTTCTTGCAGCTCGGGAAGCCGCAGCGCCTGCTGCAGGTAGTTAATTCCGCCCGCCAGGTCGCCGATCATGAGTCGGTACTCGGCAAGGTAGTAGTAGGCTTCGGCGTCTTCGCCCGCCTGGTTGGCCGCCCGGGCAATTAGCCGGACCTGGTCAGGGGTCGGCGGGACGTTGTTCAGTAGGTCCAGCAACATCGCGTGCGCTTTCTTCGGCTGACCGAGTTCGAGCAGGCGATCGCCGTATTCGATGACGAGCGGCACATTGCGGGGGAACAACTCAACGGCGCGTTCGAATACCCGTAGCGCGTCGCTGTACTGGTCGAGCGCAACGAGCGTCTGGCCCAGGCCAATGTGATACGCGATGACGGATTGGTCGTCCTCAAGCAAGTCCTCGAAGATCTTCAGTGCTTCGAAATGGCCTCCCGCCCGCTGGTAGGCAACGGCGCGGCCGTAGCGTTCGATCTCGTCCTGCTTGGAACTATCGCGCGCTTCGAAATAGGCGACGGCCTCTTCCGGGGTGTCGAACCGAGCGACGACCGTTCGCATGCGCGCGATACCGTAGCTCGTCGAGTCTTCATTGTTCACGGAGGGGTAAGCACGCGCGCGGCTGCGCGCCTCGGCGATCCGCGCCGTCGTAACCGGGTGTGTCCGCAGGAACTCGGGCGCCCGCATCTCGGGGCTCGTGGTCTGCATACGTGACAAGACTTCGAAAAAAGAGGCCATTCCGTAGGGATCGAAGCCGGCCTCCGCCAGCGCGGCAATACCGATTCGGTCGGCCTCGTACTCATTCGAACGCGTGAAGTTGATTTGCTGCTGCACGGCGGTGCCCTGCGCCACCGCTACTGCACCCTGCACGGCGTCTCCGCTGCCGCCTGCCGCGGCGACGATGATGGCCCCGAGCATGATGGCCGTCGTCATCAGGCTCTGACGCGAGTTTGCGTGAATGGCGCGCGCGATGTGGCGTTGCGTGACGTGGGCCACCTCGTGCGCGAGGACGCCGGCGAGTTCGGATTCACTGCGTGTTGCTTCCAGCAGCCCGGTGTGAATGCCGATGTAGCCGCCCGGCAGCGCGAACGCGTTGATGCGCGGATCTTCGACCGCAAAGAACGTGAAACGGTGCTCGCCGTCATTCGTCTGAGCGACGATCTTACTGCCGACGTCGTTCAGGTATTCGGCGATTAGCGGATCTTCGACGACCTGGCCGCTCATGCGGATGTCGCGCATGATCATGCGGCCGATGCGCGCTTCTTCGGAGCTGTTCAGGATGGCGTCGGCGGGGCTGCCCATGTCCGGCAGGTTGATGTCGTCCGCTCCCGCACCGGATACGAACACGACGGTGCCGAGCAACACAGCGATCAGGCAGCGTTTTGCGTTTTCGAGGATCATCGTGTCATTAGTTCCGATACGGCCCGAGACGTTCCCTGTAATTACAGGGCATTGGCGGCCTCAAGCACCTCCTCGGCGTGGCCTTTGACCTTCACTTTGCGCCATTCGGCGCGCAGCTTGCCGTCGGCATCGATGAGGAAGGTGCTGCGCACGATGCCCATGACTTTGCGGCCGTACATGTTCTTTTCGTGGATGACGTCGAACTGGCGACACAGTTTCTCGTCCGGATCGGAGAGCAGGTCGAACTTAAACCCTTGCTTTTCCTTGAATTTCTCATGAGAGGACAGGCTATCGCGCGAGACGCCGAAGATGACGGTGTTAGCGCGCCGGAACTTCGTATGCAGGGCGCTGAAGTCGAGCCCCTCGGTCGTGCAGCCCGGCGTACTGTCCTTGGGATAGAAGTAGATGACGACATTCTTGCCGCGCAGGTCTTTCAGGCGTACGGTCCGGTCGCCGGTAGCGGCGGCCTTGAAGTCTTTGACGACGCGGTTCATGCGAGGTGCACTCAAGTTCAATTCTCCCTGGAATGGACGCGGGTTCAGTTCGTGATTGCCTCGACGACGCCGTCGAGGTTCATTTCGTCGCAGAGGTCGTAGAACTCGTCCCGCATCTGAGCAACGTGTATGGACGAGGGTACGTTGACAGTCATCTGCACCGAGAACATCGGTGCGCCCGTGTGAGCTGCCGCGTAACGGCTGGTTGCGACGTCGGCGATCTCGATATCGCGACTTGCAAAGAAGTTGGCCAGATTGAAGACGATGCCCTGCTGGTCGAGCGCCACGACGTCCACCGCATAGGGCATGCGATCTTCTTCGGGCGCACGCGCGTCGGTCTTCTTGATCGAGACCTGCAGATCCGCCGACTGGCGCAGCTTGTCGAGACCCTGTTCCAGCCGGTTCAGCGTGTGCCAGTTGCCGGATACGAGCAGCAACATCGCGAACTCGGAGGCCAGGGTCGTCATGCGGCTTTCCTCGATATTGCCACCGCAGGAGAGGATTTCCTTAGTGAGTTCCTGAACCAGGCCGGTTTGGTCCGAGCCAACTGCTGAAATAACAATAAGTTGTGCCATTTATCTAGAAGGCCTCTAGTTTATCTTTGCCTGCCGTGGCGGCGCTTGCCAGCACCCGACATGAACAGTAACATCGCCGCCTTATTTGTGGCGAGGATTCAGCGTGTTTCACGGCAGCCTGGTCGCACTCGTTACGCCGTTCGATGGCAATAATCGGGTCGATTACAGCAGTCTCAAGCGCCTTGTCGACTTTCATGTCGAGCAAGGCTCGAGTGCGATTGTCGTGGCAGGGACGACCGGTGAGTCGCCGACACTGGAGCGATCCGAGCATATCGAACTGATCGGCCGTGCGATCGAAATAGCGGATGGGCGTATCCCCGTGATTGCCGGGACCGGATCGAACTCGACATCGCAGTCGATTGAGCTGTCGCTCGCGGTTGCGGACCCACGGATTGCCGCGTACATGGCCGTCGTCCCGTACTACAACAAGCCGACCCAGGAAGGCCTCTTCAGGCACTATATGGCGATCGCGGACGCGATTGAGAAGCCGTTGCTGATGTACAACGTACCTGGCCGGACCGTCGCTGACCTGCTGCCGGATACAGTCTCGCGCCTGGCGCGCCACGATAATATCTTCGGTCTCAAGGAAGCGACCGGCGACATGGAGCGCCTGCGGGCGATTCGGGATCTCGTGAGCGAGGACTTCCGGTTATACAGCGGCGACGATTTCACGCTCCGGCCGTTCATCGAGCAAGGGGGGCACGGGGTGGTCACCGTGAGCGGCAACGTTGCGCCGAGCCAGGTGGCAACACTGTGTGAACTTGCGCGCTCGGGCGCTGCCGAAGAGGCGAGGCGTCTCGACGACACCCTGCAGCCTCTGAACCAGTCGCTCTTCGTTGAATCGAATCCGATTCCGGTGAAGTGGGCGCTGGCCGAAATGGGCCTGATCGAGCCACATATACGCATGCCACTAACGCCGTTCTCGGCGCGTTATCATGAGGACATGCGGTCCGCCATGCGCAAGGCCGGCGTCAGCTTGGGAGAAAAAGCATGAGAAAGTTCAGGCTGATCGCTGTTGTCTTTGGCAGCGCGCTAGTCGCTGCCTGTGGCGGCAACGACACGATCGTGGTCGACTGCGGCGACGAATTCGAGCACCAGGATCGTGTCGAAGGCAAGCGCATCGAGGTTCCCGACGGACTCGATCCGCTGGACGAATTTGCCGAGATGCCGATACCGAGGGCAGACCCGAACGCGCCGCAGACGCCTGATGGCCGCTGCGTCGACATGCCGCCGCCCATCGGGTCGGGTAGCTGAACACTGAGGAGAGGTGGCTGAGTGGTTTAAGGTGCTCGCCTGGAAAGCGAGTGTACGGTGATACCGTACCGGGGGTTCGAATCCCCCCCTCTCCGCCAGAAATGATCACGGGGCCTTAAGGCCCCGTTTTCATTTCTGGCCGAGAAGGGATGGGATATCGAACCCTGTTCGACGGGCGCAGACGCGAAGCTGCGAGCCCGGGCGCGAAGCGCCCATCCCCAACGCCTATCCCCCTTCGATCCACGCCGAAAGCACTATCACTTGGGCGGTTTCCACTTGTCCGCATACTCGATCGAGGGCGGCGTCGCCTGCGACACAACCCGGTCACCGCGATTGGGTGCTTGCGCGAGCGAGACCCATTGCGCTATCGAGAATTTCTCCGCCACCTGGACTACTTCGATATCGCCAAGTGCAGTGTCAGTGCTGCCGAGGCTGATTCCGGTGTCCGGATCGATGAGTTCTTCACCTTTCGACATCACGGTAAGCCGGTCTCCCATGTTCACGGCGTCGTCGCCAATGTTCAGCCACACCCGCCTGCCTTCCGCCTTGACCACAGAGCCCTCCGCAGGGCGCGCGCCGATCTCCTTGATAAGGTCGTAAACACCCTTGTTGATCCCTGCGATTACGGCTTGCCCGATCGGGGTCTTCGCATAGCTGTCGATGAATCCGCCCAACACGGCATCACTGGTCCATCCCCCGCCGGACAGCGTCAGCCCCGACTGCTTGATGATGGATTCGACCTGCTTCGTGTAGAGCACCTCACTGGTTGTCGCATCGATGAGCCGGAAGTTCAATCCGACACGTCCCTTACCCCTTTTGATGCCGACGCCTCCCACCAGCGGGACCTTCCGTAGCAGGCCTCCGGCACCGCCGCTGGTTCCGGACGTGTCTGCCTCGTAGTCGGTAATGACAACCTGCACCAGAATCTCGGCGCCGAGCACCTGACCGGTCGCTGCCGCCGACGGCTGTGCGACCCGACCGGAGGTGGCCAGGTCCTGCTCGCCGAGCACGCTACCCAGAGCGGCTCGCTCGACGAGCCGGAAACGACCGGTACGGTTCATGGTATCGGTAACGATCGCCTCGATACCGTTGACCGGCACCGTTCCGCCGCCGGGATCCCATTCGGTTTGATACATACCGCCGGTCGGGTCCGTGAATTTGTAAGTACTGGCCGTGGAATCGTTACCGACCTCGAGTACGCCGGCCCGGGTCCTTCTGCCAGCGTATTCTCCCCATTCGATATTCAGAAGGTGCTTTGCCTCGATTTCGTCGATTCGTTCCGGCAACGGTGCACGGCCTTTCTCGGTCACGGAATACGCCAGATACTCGGCGGACGCGAAACCGGATGCCATGATTAAAAGACTGGCGATCATCAGGCGCATAGGGATTCCCTCGCGTATTTGTTTTTGTGATTGGTGCGACAAAACATACTACTGCCGCAGCTCGCGGCTGCGCAACTCTCGCACGGAGGCCTTCGCGGGGGATTTCGCCCCCTGTTCGAGAAGGGGTCAGTCGCGCTAGACTGTAGTGCCGTTAGGGCCAGACAAGAACAACAAGCCATGTTCAGGGCAGCCGAACTCGGGCAGACCGTATCGAAGAAAGAATACAAGGCACGTGCCCCGGATATCCGGAGGCAGTTGCTCGAGGCACAGGTGCTCCTCAGTCGGACGGCCGACTTCAGCGTCATGATTGATTTCGCGGGTGTCGACGGCGCGGGTAAGGGCTCCACCGTCAACCTGCTTCACGCCTGGATGGACACGCGCCTGATCACGACCAATTCCTATCGCCGGGTAGCCAAGACCGATCAACATCGGCCGAGGTTCTGGCGGTTCTGGCGGGACCTGCCTGGTGCCGGCCAGATTGCACTCAATCTGAAAGCACGCTACTCGCGCCCGTTTCTCGATCGCGTGTACGAGCGCAGTACGAATCTCGAGTATCTGGCCGAGTTGAAGCGGATTCAGATGTTCGAACGAATGCTGGCCGACGACGGTACGCTGATTCTGAAGTTCTGGATGCACTTGAGCCGAGAGGAGCAGGAGCAGCGACTGGAGTCGTTGCAGTCGGACCCGGAGACCGCCTGGCGCGTCAGCGACCGCGACTGGGAGCATTGGAAGATGTACACCCAGTTCATCGAAACGGCCGAACGGACGATCACGGAGACGAACACGGAATTCGCGCCGTGGCACATCATCGAAGGTGCGGACAAGAATCATCGAATCCTGACCGTCGCGGAGATCATCCTCGAAGCACTGAAGGGCCGGCTAAAGGACCACGGTCACGAGCTGACGCCGGAGCTTCTGATCGATGCGGAGGCGACCGATGTCGAAGACCCGATTCCGGAGGCGCCGGATCGGCATGTGACGGTCTTCAGCAGGCTCGACATGAATTCGAGCCTTGCCAAGCCCGAATACCGCAGCGAGCTTGCGACCCAGCAACGTCGGATTCACCTTCTCACCAGGGAGGCCATCGAGCAGAATCGCAGTGCCGTGCTCGTCTTTGAGGGTCCGGATGCCGGCGGCAAAGGTGGTGCGATTCGTCGCATCATTCCGACGCTGGATGCGCGTAATTATCGCGTACTGCAGTACGGCGCGCCGACGGACGAGGAGGCATCGCGGCATTACCTGTGGCGATTCTGGCGACATCTGCAAAGAGCCGGCAATCTGACGATATTTGATCGCAGCTGGTACGGCCGTGTTCTTGTCGAGCGCATAGAGGGCTTCGCCAGTAAAACGGAATGGAAACGCGCGTATGCCGAGATCAACGACTTCGAGGACCAGCTGATCGAGCATGGCACGATCCTCGTCAAGTACTGGCTGCATATCACGCCCGAGGAGCAACTGAGGCGTTTCGAAGCGCGCCAGCGCACGCCGCACAAGCGTTGGAAGATCACGCCCGAAGACTGGCGCAATCGCGGCAAATGGTACGACTACGAGACCGCGGCCCATGACATGGTCAAGTACACAAGCACCCATGTCTCGCCCTGGGAAATGATCCCGGCGAACGACAAGAACTTTGCGCGCGTCAAGGTGCTCGAAACCTTCGGCAATTACCTCGAAGCGGCGTTGCACGACTAGCGGGCGCCAAAGTCTGTTTCAGCGGGACTCTATTTGGACCCGGTGGCGGTCAGCACTTCGAGCGCCTGGCGTAACCTGCGCAGTTCCGCGTTTCCCGGATGGGTCCTTTCCAGCGTTCCCGTCACTTCAAGTGCCGTGTCGATGTCGCCCGCGTCCCTGAGCATCGTTGCCAGGCCCCAGCCGATGTCGAAATCGCCGGGGTGCTCGCCGTGCGCGGAGGTCAGCAGATCGATGGCGGCTGTCGGCCGTCCCATGGAATTCAGCGCCACGGCGTAGACGTAGACAAAACGTGCATCGGAAGGCTCCAGTTCATAGGCACTCCGGAATGCCGCCAGCGCTTCGTCGCGCCTGCCTTCGCGCACGAGGGCAAGTCCCAGGGCATGCTGCAACGACCCGATGGCAGGCGTCGTGTCGACGGCGCGGCGCAGGTAGAGCACCGCTTTGGCATCGTTGCCCGCCATGCTTTCGAACGCGGCGAGATTGGCGAGCGCGTCCGGCATGCTGCCGGCCAAGCGCAGTGACGACCGCAGTTCGTCTGCAGCGATGGAATATGCCCGCGCTTGTTCTGCGGGCAAAAGGTCGCGTACGTCGGCATAGGTCCTCGCGGCTTCCAGGCGTACGGAACGGAGCGAGTCGGTGAGACCTTCGCCCGAGAATTCCATGCGTATCGACGGCGCCGCATTGCGTAATGCGCGCAGTGCGCCGGTGCGCATGAGCGGATCCTCGTGTACCAACGCGTTGCGAACAGCCTGAAGGACATCGTTTTCGAAGGGAGGAACCAGCCGCGCCAGCAACGTTGCGCGCGCGATAGGGGGAATTTCGTCGTCGCTCTGCGCCAGGACGATCAGTTCGTTGGCAGGGCGCCGCCGCGCTTCGCTCAGCATCTCGGCAAAATGGGGACGCGACGCTTGCTCTCCGGCTGCGGCGAGGACGTCCTTGTCGTGGCAGTTGTTGCAGGCGAGTGGAACGCCGATCGAGGCATGCAGGTCGGGGCGTGGAATCCGAAAGCTGTGGTCACGCCGTTCGTCGATGCCCATGTAGGTGCGCGAAGCCATATGACAGTCCACGCACGCCGCGTCCGATGGATCGTGGCCGCTGTGTTCGCGTCCCGCGAATTCGGACGGCAGGTGACACTGGGCGCAGATATCGGACGGACTTGTGTCGACACGCAGCCTCGCAGAATGCGGTTCGTGACAGTCGCTGCACGTGACGCCGGCATGGTACATGCGGCTCTGCAGGAACGAACCGTATACGTAGACTTCCTCGAGTATCTGGCCATCGTCGAAATAAAGCCCCTCGTCGAGCAGTGCAATGCTATAGGTATCAGCCAGCAGGGAACCGTGCTCATAGTGCGGTGCCAGTTGTCCCCGCCGGGCATGGCAGCGCCCGCAGGCCTCGGCCTGACGGGTCGGCAGCGCAGGCGGCGGGATGCGTCTTGCGATGCTCGTGGATTCGAACGCCCAGGCCGCGTCTTCATGATCGTCGAGGCTCAGTACCAGCCCTGGTGCATCGTCGAGGTCGTCTTGCTCCGCCTGTGCGACGTGCACCGACCCCGGCCCGTGGCAGGCTTCACAGCCGACCGATACCTCCGAATAGGTCGTGCCGAACGTGTCGGTGTCAAAATCGTAGCCCATGACCAGATTCGTCGAGTGGCACTCGGCGCACATGAAGTTCCAGTTCTGGTAGGGGCCGGTCCAGTGCAATGGATCGCCGGGACCCACATATTCGTCGGGATAGAGGTGGAACCAGCGCTGACCGCCGTTGGCGGCAGAACGCGTATCCCACGCGACCGGGAGGGCCTGCTTGCGGCCATTGGCTGCCTCGACGAGATACTGCTGCAATGGCTCGATGCCGAACGTATACGACACCGACCAGGTCTGGCGCTCGCCGTCTGCGTCGTACGCCGATACGGTGAACTGCGTGCCATCACGTGAGAATTCGAAGGTCTCTTCGAAGTAGTTGAAACGGGCGTCGTCGAAATCGCCGCGCACGGTGGCATCGTTTGCAGGTTGCATCGCGAGTTCGTGGTGTGAGCCTCGCCAGGCATCGAATTCGTTCTGATGACATTCGGCACAGGCGTCGCTGCCGACGAATGATGCCACCGGATCGCCGGGTTCCGGCGCCTCTGAACAGGCACTTACGAGTGCAACTAAAAAACTGCAAGGCAGAAAGTGTATCGGGCGCATCGGGGCCTGGCAGGAATTGGCCGAAACAATCGTGAATATTCTGCGGGATGCGGTAGAATCGCGCCACCATCCCAACCTAATCGCTGACACCAGAGGCTATCGTGAGCAAGGCAGAGCAACTCGACAAGATCAAGAACGCACCCGGATTCATCGCCGCACTCGACCAGAGTGGCGGCAGCACCCCAAAAGCACTGGGTCTTTACGGAATTACTGAGGACGCCTGGTCCAATGACGAGGAGATGTTCGATGTCGTGCATGAAATGCGCACGCGAATCATGACGAGCCCTGCGTTCAGCGGTGACCGGATCCTCGGCGCAATCCTGTTCGAGAACACCATGGACCGCGAGGTCGCGGGCCAGTCGACGGCCGGCTACCTTTGGAACGTCAAGAAAGTTGTACCGTTCCTGAAAGTCGATAAGGGTCTTGCCGACGTTGTCGACGGCGCCCAGGTCATGACACCCATCACCGATCTCGATGACCTTCTCGAGCGCGCAAATGCCGCCGGGGTTTTTGGCACCAAGATGCGTTCGGTCATCAAGGGAGCGAACGCGGCCGGCATCAAGGCTGTCGTTGACCAGCAGTTCGAAATCGGTCGCCAGATCGTCGCTGCCGGGCTTGTGCCGATCATCGAGCCCGAAGTCGACATACATTGCCCGGACAAGGAGGGCGCAGAGGATATCCTGCACGCGTCGATCATGGACCAGCTCAACAGCCTCGGCGAGGGCGAGATTGTGATGCTCAAGCTGACGCTGCCGGAGAAGGACAATCTGTATGCCGACTGTATTGCGCACCCCAACGTGGCGCGTGTTGTCGCACTGTCGGGTGGCTACTCGCGCGAGGAGGCCAACGAGCGACTGTCACGTCAGAACGGCATGGTCGCGAGCTTTTCCCGGGCTCTTTCGGAAGGCCTTAGCGCGCAGCAGTCCGATGACGAGTTCAATGCCACGCTGGACGCCTCGATCGGCAGCATCGCCGCCGCATCGGCGACCTGATCTGGCGCCCAAGCGTCAAACTGCGAAAAGGGGCCTGCGGGCCCCTTTTTTTTGGCTTTCGCCCAACCTGCTGACAATAGTGTGAAATCCGTATTGGCCGCGAGTACCAGGAGGTCGAAAATACGGCAAATTTTGAACGTCAGGCAGGCGCAGCGATGACCGACTCGAAAAACAACCCGACCGACACCGTTGTGGATATCGACGCCGGCGCGCAGAAGGATGCGCCGAAGCGGGAGAACCCGTCCCACGTCTTTGGCGAGATGCGCCACAATCCTGAGCAGATTCGCGATCTGTTCCGCAGCGGACGGTATCCCTACAAGACCAAGGTTCGTACCAACGTCTACCAGCAGCACAAGGAAGAGTTGCAGGTCGAACTTCTCAAGGTGCAGAACTGGGTCAAACAGACGGGACAGCGAATCGTCGTGTTGTTCGAGGGCCGCGATGCCGCCGGCAAGGGGGGCACGATCAAGCGGTTCATGGAGCACCTGAATCCGCGTGCCGCGCGCGTGGTTGCGCTCGAAAAACCGACAGACCACGAGCGTGGTGAATGGTATTTCCAGCGCTACGTCAAGCACCTGCCAACAATGGGCGAGATGGTCTTTTTCGATCGCTCCTGGTACAACCGCGCCGGCGTCGAGCGCGTTATGGGGTTTTGCGACTCTCTCGAGTACCTCGAATTCATGCGCCAGGTGCCGGATCTCGAGCGCATGCTGGTCCGCTCGGGCATCCGCCTGTTCAAGTATTGGTTTTCCGTGACCCAGGAGGAACAGCAGCGGCGCTTCGCGTCACGTACCGAGGATCCTCTCAAGCAATGGAAGCTCAGCCCGATCGACAAGAAATCACAGGGCATGTGGGCGGAGTACACCGAGGCAAAGGAGGCCATGTTCTTCTACACCGACACGGCTGATGCCCCGTGGACCATCGTCAAGTCCGATGACAAGAAACGAGCTCGACTCAACTGTATGCAGCATTTCCTCGCCAAGCTGGATTACCCCGACAAAAACCTGCATGTTGTCCGAGGCCCGGACCCGCTGATCGTCGGATCGTCGGCGCAGGTTATCGAAAAAGACCGCCACCTCTGGGGCTGATAACACTCAGAACGCTCCAGGCGGCGCGTGCCGGTGTTGCGCGCACTATCCGCCGCGTCACATAGCAGAGGTTGTCTATCCGCCGAGATGTCGCGATAATCGCGGCCGGTCCGCGTCGGCTTTTCCGCGACGGTCAGCCGTGAACCCCGCCAGGCCCGGAAGGGAGCAACGGTAGCGGTGATACCGGGTGCCGGGGATGCGCTGGCGCGGGCCACTTCCCAGGTCTCGCCGCGGGCTTGCTCCGCGCGGTCCGTGCGCTACACTGACCTATTCGCAGGCAAGCATCGCAAAGCCCCCGGTTTCACGTATGAGCTACCTCGTCCTGGCGCGCAAGTGGCGGCCAAAAACGTTCTCCGACACCGTCGGCCAGGAACACGTGCTGCAGGCGCTGACCAACGCACTCGAGTCGGGCCGGCTGCACCATGCGTATCTCTTTGCCGGGACACGCGGCGTTGGCAAGACAACGATCGCGCGCATACTCGCCAAAGCGCTCAACTGCGAGACGAATGGGGTCAGCGC
>JAAUYD010072918.1_pt1 | contig 49997 bp, 58 predicted proteins | sample 7278101 | NCBI WGS metagenome assembly JAAUYD01 (sample SAMN14350128, study PRJNA611818) | marine sediment metagenome | isolation source: surface marine sediment (0.6m) | place: French Polynesia: Moorea | collected 2018-08
ATGGAGTCCTTCCTACTTTGCTAGTTCTGTTGGAGGCGCACCAATTGAAGTTTTAAAACAATACATCAAAGAGCAAAAGTCGCCCTAAAAGGGCGAGGCTTTAAACCCATTTTTCTGGTAAAAATAGATATACAGTATGACGAATTGACACATAGAGGGGAAAATAAGTTAAAATCTAGTTATTCAACTTGGTTTATTAAGTTTCCTGATTTTTTGTCTGATGAACAATCAAAAATTAGAACATTTAGAATCTAGCTTTCAACAACTGTGTCATATTCTTCTCGATAAGTTACAAAGCGAAGAATATTTAACCATTGAATTGAATGGAGAACAAACCCAATTTATCCGTTTTAATGGGGCAAAAGTACGGCAAACAGGAATAGTGAAAGATGGAAGTATTAAACTCACCTTGATGGCGGATAAAAGAACCGCTTTTGCTACGTTTCCCTTTACAGGAGATGAGTTAACCGATAGTCAAATTGCAGTAGAAAATTTAAACTATTTACGTCAAGAATTACCCCAATTACCAGAAGATATCCATATTGTTTTACCTAAGAATCATGGAAAAAGTAAAGAAGTTTATCCAGGGAATTTATTACCCACAGATAAAGCAGTAAACGAACTTCTTTCACCGGTTGCTAACTTAGATATGACGGGACTTTATACCGCAGGTTCTGTCATTCGAGGTAATGCTAATTCTACGGGTCAATTTCATTGGTTTGCTACAGAGAATTTTATTGTTGATTATTCCTTAATTACCCCAGAAGAAAAAGCAGTTAAGGGCATATTTTCAGGGCAAAACTGGGAGCATGATAAATATTTAGGGCAAATTAAAACAGATAAAGATCAATTCCTTGCTTTAGAAAAACCATCTAAAACGATTAAACCTGGAGGTTATCGTACCTATTTTGCCCCTGCTGCTGTTGCTGATTTAATTAGTATGTTATCTTGGGGAGCTATTAGTGAATCTTCTTTAAGACGGAGAGAGAGTGCTTTATTAAAACTACAACAACTAACAACATTATCCCCTCAATTTTCTCTACAAGAAAACTTTAGTAAAGGAAACGTTCCAAGGTTTAATGAGCGAGGAGAAATTGCTCCCGAAATTTTACCCATTATTAGCGAGGGAAAATTAGTTAATACCTTAGTTAATTCTCGTACCGCATCAGAATACAATTTAACCCCTAATGGAGCGAATAATTATGAGACATTGCGATCGCCTGAATTATTATCAGGAAATTTATCTCAAGGGGAAATTCTGGCTACTTTAGAGACAGGATTATATGTATCAAATTTACACTATTTAAACTGGAGCGATCGCTCAGGGGGACGCATTACAGGAATGACTCGTTATGCTTGTTTTTGGGTCGAAAATGGCGAAATTATTGCCCCCATTGAAAACTTAAGATTTGATGAAAGTTTATATCGTTTCTGGGGAGACAATTTAATCGCTTTAACTAATTTTAGAGAATTTATTCCGAGAACCAATACTTATGGACAAAGAAGTTTAGGGGGAATTTTAACACCAGGAATGATCGTTAATGATTTTCAATTTACTTTGTAATACCAAATCCGCTTTAGATACCCCTCTTTAAAACTTGATAGGTTAACACTTGAAAACTCTCCTGCCTCCTGCTTTTCCATATTAATTAATATTTTCAACTACCCCAAAACTGATGATTTAATCATCAAAGTCAAAGTCACTCTTATCATCCATTTGACTTCTTAAAGGACGTTTTCTCTTGCGTTTTGCAGGTTTTAAGAGAAAAGGTAGCAAACTACCAATAAGAAACCCTCCTCCTAGACAAAAGGAGAGTAAAACACCGATGGGTAATTTGATGGATTCCCAGAGTAGAAATTTTAGGGAAACTGGAGTAATATTTTGAATAGAAAAAATAGCGATCGCTCCTATCCAGAAGGCAATCAGCACGGCAACAATTACATTTTTCAACAGTTGTAGCAGACTTAGCATAAGTTTTTCATGACTTGATCATTGGTTTAATTAACCCCTAAGATAACTTTAAGGGACAAACTGATTAAAATTGATTGTAGTATCAACAAGAGTAATATACCTGTTACAATGAGTAAAAAATACCGTTGAATTAAAGCCATTAACCCTTTAATCACTGCTCTAGCAATGGTTTGTTCTAACCCTTCATTTGTCATAACTTTATAGATAATTTTTTCCACTTCATCATCAACTTTCCTAGCTAGGGATCTTTTCGGTTTCTTCTTGGGAGAGTTCATAATAATTGATCAGTCAGTAATCTTGCTTTTCTATACTATCTTTAATATCATTTAAGTCAATATAACGATCGGTGGCATTTCGTAATTCTCTGGCAATCATTCCTTCTGTAGAAACAACAGTAATATGGGTATTTTTTGATCTTAATAATTCAATAGCTCGTTCAAAATCCCCATCTCCACTAAATAATATAACGCGATCGTATTGTTCTACAGTATTAAACATATCTACTACAATTTCAATATCAAGATTTGCTTTTTGAGAATATCTTCCAGAGGTATCATCATAATATTCTTTTAAAATTTTAGTTCTCACCGTATATCCCAAACTAATTAAAGCATCACGGAACCCTCTTTGATCTTGAGAATCTTTTAAACCGGTGTACCAAAAAGCATTAATTAAAGAAACGTGAGGATCATTAGTAAAATAATCTAAAACTCGTCTTGGATCAAAAAACCAACCGTTTTTTTGCTGAGCATAAAACATATTATTGCCATCAACAAATATAGAAAGACGCTCTTTCTGACACATACAATTATTCGTAGCATCCATAAAGTTAAGACCTAAGTATAAATAAAAATAAAGAAATAGATAAGTAGCTTAATTATTGAAATTAGTAAGGTTACTTAACTAAAATTTTACCTTAAAAGTTTACCAGTTTGTAGAAAGGTTTATATTTAAGTGAATCTAACGAATTAAGTTTCAACTAGGTAGGAACACCAATCACTCCAACCCCCAGGATATAATTTTGCTCCTTTGATCCCCACGAATTCCATCGATAAAAGATTGACGCAAGCGGTTACTCCTGAACCACAATAAACAATTATCTCGTCAGACCCCTGAAAATTAGCCCATAAGACCTTTTGTTCCGCTTTAGGTAACATATAACCTTCTTCATTAGTAACCCCCTTCCAAGGGGAATTAACCGCCCCCTGAATATGACCAGCGATCGGGTCGAGGGGTTCTCGTTCTCCTCGATAGCGATCGCTGTCCCGTGAATCGATTACAATAACATCAGATAAATCTTTGCGTTGTTTAAGGGTTTCAATATCCACAAGCCAATCATTGTGGGGTTGGGGAAGGAAATGCCCTGATTTAGCGGATGGAGTGAGATTATCCACTTGATGACCTTTTGCTTGCCAACCTGGCCAACCGCCATCTAAAACAGCTACTTTATCATGACCGAAATAACGTAATAACCACCATAAACGGGCTGCAAAGGCAAAGCGCAAATCATCGTAAGCAATAACGAACGTTTCCCCCAACTTGATCCCCATCGATTCTAATTTTCTGGCAAAAATGGAGGCATCAGGCAAAGGATGACGGCCACCATGAGTCGTAACAGGGGAAGATAAATCTTGATCTAAGTTTAAATAATAAGCTCCAGGAATATGACTGATCAGATATTGTTCATATCCCCAGTTAGGATCTCCTAGACGGAAGCGACAATCAATAATAGCAAGATTAGGATTAGAGAGTTGATCAGCGAGCCATTTACTAGAAATAACAGGATTTACATTAGACATATAAATATTCTAAACCGATGAGTCTAGGAAAGGGAAAAGTTTTTGATAATTAATAAACAGTTGCGCTCATCATCCGTGCGTTCATAACTGAGTTGAGCAGCAATTTTTTGTAAAATAGGAAGCCCTTGGCCATGACCGGCAAAACGATTATCCTGATTGGCATTAGTTTTGAGAAACCCTTGTAAATCAAAAAATGGGCCACAGTCCCAAATCCTCATTTCTAAGCTATCAGAAGTCAGTGTAATTTCAATTTCTACAAGGACATCCCTGGCAATATCCTTATGGGCATGACGGACTGCATTGGTAAAGCCTTCTGCTAAGGCCAGTTGGCACTGTAACCAATCTTTTTTAGGAATCCAGGGTTGATTGATGTCATCAAAGTGGCCTAAAACCTCATCTAATGCTTTTAGGTCGCTCTTTACTTTGAAGGAAATCTGTTTGAGGACGCTCAATGATTCAAAGCCTCTACAATCAACTTTGACATTCTAACCGTTAAAGCTACGCCTGTAACGGGAGATTCTTGCTTCATCGGGTTTGTCTAGCCCCAAGCCATCACTGACTTAAGACCCCGTCCAGATTCCCCTCCACAAGCATGTTTTTAATCTCCACTGACTGCCCGGCAGCAGACAACAAGAACTTAATTATGTTTCGATTTCTCGTTCACAAACTATGTCGCCCCTGTGATCAGGTATTTTACTTTGGCGATCGCATTCTGTCTGGCGAGAACCACCAATTTCGCTACTCTAGGCACACTTGGGTGCCTTGGCCCTCTTATTTTAGCACAGGGTATGATTTAGTCGTCTCCCTTCGGTCGGGTTAATATGTTGGCAAAAATTCATCTCACCCCTAACCTTCGGTGTAGCGGGAGTCCTCTTTTTGCATTTAAGATAGACTAGAGATAAGATATCCCCTTAACGAAGTCAGAAGTCAGAAGTTGTTTTTGAGACAAAGATTTACGCTCCATCTCAAAAACGATTCGCCTTCAAAGGCGGGGTTTTAGACCCAATTATTGTCGATAACTGTCAACTATGGTTCAAATCTTATTGATTGATGATGATCACAGTATTCGTTTGCTTTTAGAGAGAACCCTCAAACGTCAGGGTTATGATGTGCTTTGTGCTGGTGAAGGAGAAGACGGGTTAGTCAAGGCCAAGGAATCACACCCGGCGATGATTATTTGTGATTGGGTGATGCCAGGAATGAGTGGTTTAGAGGTGTGTCGTCAAGTGAAGAGTCTTCCTGATTTGGCTACTACTTTTTTTATTTTACTAACTTCTTTGGGATCGGTGGAAGATCGAGTTAAGGGATTAGATGCAGGAGCTGATGATTTCCTCTGTAAACCCATTGAAATGAATGAGTTTATTGCTAGGATTAGAGCCGGATTAAGATTACATCAATTAAGTCAAGATTTAACCGAACAAAAACGACTTTTAGAAGCAGAACTAGCAGAAGCAGCAGAATATGTTAGCTCGATTTTACCAGAACCTCTCAAGCATCATTGTTTAACCATTGATTCTCGTTTTATTCCTTCGAGTCAGTTGGGAGGAGATGGATTTGATTATTTTTGGTTAGATAATGATCATTTAGCCCTTTATCTTTTGGATGTTTCTGGCCACGGACTTCGTGCTGCTTTGCCTGCTTTAGCGGTGATTAATTTACTTCGTTCTCAAAATTTAAGTCAAGTTGATTATTATCAACCTAATGAGGTTTTAACTGGACTCAATAAAACTTTTCAAATGACTGATACCAATGATAAATATTTTACGATTTGGTATGGGGTTTATAATTGCAAAAATTGTCAACTTATTTATGCCAGTGCAGGACATCCTCCTGCTATGTTATTCACTCTCAACTCAAAACAAGAACTAACCGAAACTCAACTGAAAACCCCCGGTTTACCAGTGGGAATGTTTCCTGATGCAACTTATATCAATCAGTCTCTTTTTATTGATAGTTTATCTAAGTTATATATTTTTAGTGATGGTATCTATGAGGTTGAACAGGAAGATGGTAGTCTCATCGGGTTAACCAATTTTTTGTCAATGATTCGAGATTATCAAAAACAAGACTCCGAAAATTTAGACCAGTTGATTGCTTGCCTTAAATCATCTAGTCTCAAGGAAAAGTTTGATGACGATTTGTCAATTATTGAAGTCAGTTTTATAGAGGATTTTTTAGATAAATAATTTACCCATTCATAATATTTTTTTCTAATTCTTCCCGACTCTCGAAAATTTTAAAAATTCTGTGCATCTCTGTTAATTCAAGTAACATCTTGACTTGATCATTAACAGAACACAGAAACAGTTTAGCACCAGCAGCCCGAACCGTTTTTAAAGATAAAACTAACGCTCCTAAACCTGAGCTATCCATAAAGGTAACATCCTTAAAATCAATTACAATAACTTTGGGATTCCCTTCTAACAATTTTTGAATTTCTTGACGAAACCGAGGTGCTTTTGTTCCGTCAACCATTCCCGATGGTTCATACACTTGAAAAGAGGCTGTCATTGATAGTAAAACTAAAAGATTAGAATAAAAGTTCAGAAGATTTCTGCTTATTATTTTAGCATAAACAAGAACAAAATTAAAGCAGCAAACTTTAAGTATATTTTCTTAAAGAATTTGCTTAAGATAGACGAGGGAACTCAGTGGTGAAAATGGATAAAATCAAGAGGACTTACAACAGATAACTGAAGATAACTGATATCATCTATGGGGGCAGGAGCAGATAAATCTGATGGTAAGAAGGCCCGTGCAGTTACTGCTACCAAGGCCACCAAAAATATTAAAAGAATTAACATCGGAGCGATATATTGACGAAAGAATGCCATAATAAAATTTCTAAAATTTATACGTATTCTTCAATTATATCAAACTAGCTTGATGTCTGCTCAATTATTTTCTTATTCACAAATCTTAATAGCTGGAGTTGATGAAGTAGGGCGAGGTTGTTTATTTGGCCCTGTGGTTGCAGCTGCAGTGTTGTTTGAAAAAGGTAGTATTTCCCAACTTCAGGAAATGGGAATAAAAGATAGTAAACAACTCTCTGCTAAACGTCGAGAAACTTTAGCAAGACAGATTCAACATAGGGCTATTTCCTATTCTATTAGTTATGCTTCTGCTCGAGAAATTGATCGTTTCAATATCCTCAATGCTTCTTTATTAGCGATGCAACGCTGTGTTACTAAACTCCCTATTATTCCTGAACTTTGTTTAGTAGATGGTAACAAAAAAATACCTAATCTTACTATTCCTCAAGAAACCATTATAGGAGGGGATAAATCTTCTCCTATCATTGCTGCTGCTAGTATTTTAGCCAAGGTTTGGCGAGATCAATTAATGGTTCGTTTAGCTGCTAAATATCCTCACTATGATTTAGCAAATAATAAAGGTTATGGCACTCAAAAACATCGACTTGCTTTGCAACAATATGGTCCTTGTTTTCATCATCGTTACTCTTTTAAACTACAAGCTAAGCTTTAGAATTTAGAATTTAGAATTTAGAATTAATTTTTTCTAGTCGATTCTGGAGAAGCCTTTTTGGGGGAAATGTCTTTTTTGAAGAACAAGAAGTAACCTCAACGCCTGAACCGGGTACACTGTTAGGCTTATTAGCAGTGGGTTCGATGGGTGCATTAGCTCGCAAGCGCAAGTCAACAGATAAATAGGATTTGCTGAAAAAGTCTTTGTTAGTGGTGGCAAATGTCACCCCTTTGCTAATATTTGAATAGGAGTGTGAGCATACTTCGTTCCTTAGCAAAAGCTTTGCTCACTAGGGAGAAAATTAGCAAGCAAGATGCTTGCACTACATGAAATCTAATACTTAATGTTTTGTTTAGGAGGAAAACAAATGAATACTCAATTAATTGAAACTTTAGCACAAATCATCAATGCTTTAACCTTAGAGGAAAAGGCACTTTTGCAGGAAAAAACAAGCTTAAAAAATAGTCTAGAAGCTTATCAAAAAATGGTAGAAGTTCGAGAGAAAATTTTTACCCGACGGGAGGGTAAACCCTTTGCTCCTCCTTTAAATGAATATATTGCCCAGACACGGGATGAAAGAACAGCACAACAAGATGAGTTTATTCGTAGTTGTCTTGGAAAGAAGAAAGTAAATGAATAAAAATACAGTTTGTCTTGATGCTAATTTTATTGTTTTGTTAGTTTCTTTGAAAGATTCAGAAAATGTTTGTCAGCAAAAGTGGCAAGAATGGCAATTATCTAATACTGTCATTGTTGCACCAAGCTTAATTATGTATGAAGTATCTAATGCTTTTCATCGAGGTGTAAAAGCTGGTCAAATCACTCAAGATGAATCTGAAAGTTTATTAGAAACTGCCTTGAATTTAGGAATTCATTTTTATGGCGATTCTAATTTACATCAAGAAGCCTTTAAAATTGCTAATTTATATAATCTTTCTGCTACTTATGATGCTCATTATTTAGCTTTGGCACAACGGTTAGAAGTGGAGTTCTGGACAGCAGATAAACGGTTATTTAATGCAGTTTCTCAATTTTTATCATGGGTTAAATTAATTAAAGTAAATTAAAACTTATGAACACTAAATTAATTATTTTTTTGTCGTAAATAATTTAATAGTTTAATAAACTCATCAGGTAAAGGGGCGATGGCTTCTATTTTTTCTGAGGTAATGGGATGGGTTAATGTTAATTTATGAGCGTGTAATGCTTGTCCTGATAAATTCATTTTTAAGGAACGATTGGCACTATATAAAGGATCACCCACAATGGGATTACCAAAATAACTACTATGGACTCTTATTTGATGAGTTCTCCCTGTTTCTAAGGTAAATTTAACTAAACTATAATTACCCAATCTTTCTATGATTTCCCAATGGGTTATGGCTTCTCTTCCTCGCTTTTCTATTGGTACAACTGCCATCTTTTTCCTATCCACAGGATGACGACCAATGGGTAAATTAATTATTCCTTGATTGCTATTATTTTCGTCTTCTTTATTGATTAAGATACCATAAATAATTCCTAAATATTCTCTTTTTGCTGTTTTATTTTTAATTTGTTGTTGTAGGTTTTGATGAGCAAAATCTGTCTTAGCAACTACAATAGCTCCCGTGGTATCTTTATCTAAACGATGAACAATTCCCGGTCTTTGTACCCCTCCAATTCCTGCTAAGTTAGAACAATGATACAATAGAGCATGAACTAAGGTTCCTGTTTCGTGGCCAGGTGCCGGATGAACCACTAAATTAGCTGATTTGTTAATAATAATTAGCTGCTCATCCTCGTATAAAATATCGAGGGGTATGGCTTCAGGTTTGAGTTCTAAAGGCTTAGGTTCTGGTAATAAAATTTGTAAGCGATCGCCTATTTTAACTTTGATTTTTTTGTTGGTACAAACTTCATTGTTTAAGGTAATATTCCCCTGTTCTATCAGTTTTTGTAGATAGGAACGGGAGATATCTGTCAGATGATTAGATAACCATCTATCTAAGCGATCGCCTTTATTTTCTACGGTTAAATTAATGGTCATAATAGCAGTTTTTAATTGGGTGTATCAATATTTTGGTTAAGTGGGTGAGGGATGGGTGGGGAGTGTACTTCGACAAGCTTAGGAATAGGGGGGAATTGTTTCTTTTATGTTTAATCTATTGATTTATTTTATGATAACATATAATTAAAAATATTAAAAAAATTAAAAACTTTTTTCCTGAACAAATGAAACACGTTGAACAATTTATGGATGCTTTAAATGAAGACAAAACAACAGAAATAAACCCAAAAATTGATCGTCAAAGTTTCCTGAAACTACCGATAGAAGAACGTAATCGCATTTTAGCGAAACAAGTAGCAGCAATAGAAGAACACTATAAAACAGACTCTGAATGGCAACATTGGGTTAACATTGATATATAATATATGTATCGATATTAATTATCAGAGAATGAAAGCTTACGAATTTAACGCTAAAACTTCTTTAGATGGTCAATTAGAATGCCCCAAAGATATTCAATTACCTCCTAATCAAAACGTAAGAGTCGTCATTATAACTAATGAAGATTCAGAAGTAGAACAACAAGATTGGTCACAGTTAGCAGTCGAACAATTTTTTGCAGATTATAGTGAAGAAGATGAAATTTATAATCAAATTTAATTCATGAATAATTATGAATCTGGAGAAATTATCTTAATTCAGTTTGTTTTTAGTGATATACAACAAACAAAACGCCGTCCAGGGTTAGTTTTATTAGATACAGCAGATCAAGATATTATTGTTACTAAAATTACCAGTCGACTATATTATACTAAGTTTGATTTTATAATTCAAGAATGGCAAAAAGCAGGTTTATTAAGACCTTCAACAGTTAGATTACATAAAATCAATACCTTATCCAAATCATTAATTAATAGACGTTTAGGAAAATTAGAACCTAGTGATTGGCAAAAAGTTAAAGAAAAATTAGGAGAATTATGGGGTTTTGATTAAATAGAAAGCTACGCCAACTAAGTGGATAATTAATAAATCAACTTACCTTAGAAAATATGACCACCTAACCCACCCTACGGACTTGTACCAATTAAAAATAATAAGGCCATTCTCACCGCAATGCCACTGGTAACTTGTTGTTGAATTAAACTAAAATTAGGATCATCCATCAACTCTGAACTAATTTCTACCCCACGGTTAACCGGACCAGGATGGAGTATCTTAACATGAGGATGACATAATTCTAAGCGATTATGAGTAATACCATATTGTTGATGATATTCTCTTAAACTGGGTAATAAATAATTAGTCATTCGTTCCTTTTGCAGACGCAACGTCATGACAAAATCAGCCTTTTCTAACGCCGCTTTGAGGTTCCAATGGACAAATAATTTACCCTCATGTGACTCATTTTCCATTCCCTTAAACCATTCAGGAACTAACGTCGGAGGTCCGACTAAATGGACATCAGCGCCGGCTGCGGTTAAACTCCAAATATTAGAACGGGCTACCCTTGAATGTAAAATATCCCCAACAATGGCTATTTTTTTCCCTTTTAATAACGCGAATTGAGGGTTATCAAAATCGAGTAAACAACACAACGTAAATAAATCTAATAACCCTTGGGAGGGATGTTCATGTTGTCCGTCTCCCGCATTGAGAATACCCACTCCTGTTTGCAGACGATCCATTTCTGAAGCGATCGCTTGGGGAACCCCTGCTTGTTGGTGACGAATGACCATCAGATTGGTTCCCATGGCCAAATAAGTTTTAGCCGTGTCTAAAATGGTTTCTCCCTTAGTCAGAGAAGAAGTCCCAGGGGAAAAATTCAAAATATCAGCAGAAAGACGCTTTGCAGCCAATTCAAAACTACTACGGGTACGGGTAGACGGTTCAAAAAACAGATTAGTCACCACCACCCCTTGAAGTGCCGGAACTTTTTTGGTGCGACTCGATAACACTTCACGGAAACTAGAAGCTGTTTGTAATAGGGTATCATACTCATCTGGAGTCCAATCCTTTAACCCTAAAACATGATGGCGAGTCCAAGTCATAAAATCGTCCTAACAGGTTCGCTAGATCATTGTATCTGAGAGAGTGACAACCGGTTGAATTTCCAAGTTAGAATTAAACTAGAGACGACAAAACAAAACCAAAATTTTGATAATTGTGTAATCATCCATGCTAAACATAACAAAGCGATTCAATCAGCTACTGTGGACCTTGCTATTTAGTGGCGTTTCGGCCTTGTCTGTGTTAGGACAAGAAACTCCCAATAATGAGTCTTCCCTTCTCTCTCCAGAAACAGGAATTGATTACACACCACTACAAGAAGATTTACAACGACAAAGATGGCTAGAAGCCAATGAAACCACTACTACTTTGATGTTAAAGTCGGTTGACCGTCAACAACAAGGTTGGATACCCCAAGAAGACGTACAAAGGATTGCCTGTTGGGATCTCAGAACCATCGATGATCTCTGGAGACAATATTCAGGGGGAAGATTTGGCTTTACGGTTCAGTTTCCTATCTTTGTAGAAACCGGCAATCGGCCTGGCCGCTTAGTGGACACAGAAGCTTATGATAACTTTGGAACCAGAATCGGCTGGCGTGAAGACGAACAATGGATACAATTCAAATATAGTCTTGACTACAGTTTAGATGCTCCTGTGGGTCATCTGCCTAACCCTCGCCCAGAATACCAAATTACAGGGGGAAGACTCAACTATACAGCCTTAACCCAAAGAATGGTAGATTGTGGTTTGGTTGCCTATTCAGACCCCAGACAACCCATAAATTATCAACCTTGATGGGGGTGCAACAGGAAATTAATGAAACTTCAAAGCCAAAATTCCATTCTTCTGCTAAATTTTAAGTGATCTCAAAGACAGTAGTCCCATGAAACCCGTCAAATTCTCTCAACAATGGATAGGAAGCGCATTAATAGTTTCTCTGTTGACCGCCGGTTGTGCGTCTAACGAACCCACTGCTACCGGTCCTCAAGCAGTTGAGGTGAAGTTACAAACCCTTAACTCCGCTACTTTAATTAACAGTAGTACCTATGTAGGCACTCTCGAAGCCAGAAGACGGGTAGAATTAGCCCCCAGTCGGACCAATGGGAGAATTAAGGCTATTTTAGTCAGAGAAGGGGATGTGGTGCGTCAGGGGCAAAAATTAGTGGAAATTGAACCCAAAGAACAACAACAAGATTTAGTGGCGGCCACGGGTAATCTCAAGGTAGCTATGGCCGATCTCAAAGCAGCAGAAGCGGAATATCGCCAACGAGAGGCCGAACGCGATCGCGCTAAAGCAGATGTGGAAACGGCGAAAGCGAACCTAGCTAGTGCAGACGCTGAGGTGCAACGGGTAGAAGCGGAGTTAGTGTTAGCTAAAAAGAACCATGAACGGGCAGAATTTCTCGAATCCGAAGACGTTGTTACCACAGAAACCTTCGACGAAGCCACTCGCACCCTCAACGCCACTCAAGCTGAGTTACAGTCTACCATGAAAACCCGTGACGCTCAAAAAGAAGCTCTCAACGCACAACAAAATAACCTGAAAGCAGCTGCCAGACGGGTTGATCAAGCATTAGCTAATGTAGATAGTCGTCAGTCTGCTGTTATTGAAGCGCAAGGTCAACAGGGGTCCACTGCTGTGGCCTTGGGCTATAATTTCTTGGTTGCACCCATTACTGGGGTCATTGGTGACTTCAACGAGAAGAAAATTGGAGATAACGTCGATATTGGCGAGACAATCACGACCATTACTGATAATCAAGTCTTTTATCTCAATGTCAATATTCCCACCGAAAACCGTAACCGTCTGCGGAAAGGACTTCAGGTGGAACTAATGAATCCTGATGGTAGTCCTGGAGTTCAAGGGGAAATTATTTATATTGCTCCTCTAGTGGATCAAAATGCTCAGTCTATCCTGGTAAAAATGTCCTTTCCTAACAATGGTAGCCTACGGGATAGACAATATGTAGAAGCGAGAGTGATCTGGGAGACTCAACCAGGGGTTTTGGTTCCCACAACGGCAGTTAGTAGTTTAGGGGGCCAAAAATTTGTCTTTGTTGCTCAACCAGGAGAGTCTGAAGATAGTTTAGTGGCCAAACAGATTCCGGTAAAAGTAGGAGCCATTCAAGGTCAATCTTATCAGGTTATTTCTGGGATTCAGCCAGGCGATCGTATTGCTGTGAGTCGGATTCTTGACTTAAAAGATGGTCGTCCTATTAAAGAAGCGTCTGTTAGCACTCAATAAAGTGCCATAATTTAGTTGTTATATACTAAGGGGAACTTTTTAGCCCTGACATTACTCATTTGATCTCGGCCAGGCTTTGGTTAAAAATTATACCTATGGTTAAGGTTTATAATGAGATGATACAACAAGAGCTTTTTGAGCAGTATAAAAAAGAAATTGAAAGGCTTAAACAAGAATCTCCTAATAGTTTAAGTTTTTTTACAGCTATTCGTTTTTTTCTTCCTTGGTACAGAAGTGTGCAACCTGGTGCTAATCCTTTAGATGATGAAAGTCCTTGGATTAGTTTTGGAGCTATTGCTTTTCTCAAAACAAAATTAAGCAAAAAGATGCGTGTTTACGAGTATGGTGTTGGGGGATCGACAATCTTTTTTGCTAAAAGAGTTAAAGAAGTATTTTCCTGTGAACATGATCCTGATTGGGGTAATAAGGTTATTCAACGTTTGGAAAAACTTAATTATAAAAACTATAATCTTCACATTCAAGAACCTATTTTAACTACTAATCTATCTAATCAAACCCCATCAGATATTAATTCCTATATTTCAAGTTCTCCTGATTTTAAAAATTGTAGTTTTCAAGATTATGTCGAGAGTATTAATAAATATGAAAATGAATATTTTGATATTATTTTAGTTGATGGAAGAGCTAGACCATCCTGCATGAAACACGCTATAAATAAAGTTTCAAAAAATGGATATATTATTTTGGATAATGCAGAAAGACAACATTATCTAGAAGCTTGTCAAATGTTAGACAGTAGACAATATCGTAGACTCGATTTTTATGGACCTGGCCCTTACAATCTTTATTTTTGGAAAACTTGTATCTGGCAAAAGAGTAATTAATAGAATAGGAACAGTGAGATGAGCCAAAATTATTATGAAAAATCGTTTTCTTTAAATAACCTTGATTTGAAACTAAAAGAATATTTAGATTTTGGTCGTGGTTTTTTTATAGAAGCAGGTGCAAATGATGGTATTGCACAATCGAATACACTCTATTTTGAAAAAAATTGGCAATGGAAAGGTATTTTAATTGAACCCATTCCTGAACTTGCTGAAAAATGTAAAGTTAACCGACCTAATTGTATCGTTGAGAACTGCGCTTTAGTTCCATTTGATTATGATCAGACTGATATTGATATGTATTATTGTAATTTAGTATCAATGGTCAAAGGAGCGCAAAAAACGGAAGAAGCTGAATTACAACATATTAAGATGGGGTGTGAAGTTCAACAAATCAAGTCTTATGAATTAAAAGTACCTGCTAGAACATTAACCTCTATTCTTGATCAGTATGGGGTTGAAAATATTGATTTATTATCTTTAGATGTCGAAGGATTTGAATTAAATGTTTTAAAAGGTCTTGATTTTAAGCGTTATCAACCTAATTTTTTATTAATAGAAGCCCGTTATCGTGAAGAGATAGATAATTTTTTAGCTCCTTTATACAAACCCATTGCAGAGCTATCTCATCATCATGTTTTGTATAAGTCAAGAAAAAAAATTGAAGACGAAAGTAATTTTAAATTATCTACTCCTGTAGCCTTTATTATTTTTAATCGACCTGATTTAACTCAAACTGTTTTTAAGAAGATTGCTCAAGCTAAGCCACCTAAATTATTAGTTATAGCCGATGGATCTCGTTCTCTTGAAGAAGCCCATCTTTGTCAAGAAACTCGTTCAGTTATTGATAAAGTAAATTGGGAATGTGAGGTACTAACGAATTATTCTGATAATAATTTAGGGTGTAAAAAGAGAGTCTCAAGTGGTTTGGATTGGGTTTTTTCGCAAGTAGAAGAAGCAATTATTTTGGAAGATGATTGTCTTCCTTCCCACTCATTTTTTTCCTTTTGTCAAACTCTCTTAAAACATTATAGAAATGATGAGCGCATCTGGGGAATTAGCGGGAATAATTTTCAAATGGGTCAAGTAAGAACTGATTATAGTTACTATTTTTCTAGATATCCTCATAATTGGGGTTGGGCAACTTGGAGACGAGCCTGGAAGCAGTTTGATATTGAGATGACTTTTTGGGATCAATGTAAGCAACTAAAACTATTAAATACTATTTTTGAAGATTCTTATGAACAAGACTATTGGTTAGATATTTTAGAACAAACTCACGACCATTTAATTGATAGTTGGGCTTATATTTGGGGATACACTTGTTGGCGAAACAATGGTTTGACCATACTGCCTGAAGTCAATTTAGTTTCTAATATTGGGTTTCGTCAGGATGCTACCCATACGAAAAATATAGGAGATAATCCTTTAGCCAATCTTTTTATCGGTAACATAACAAAAATAAAGCATCCAACTTATTTATGTAGACATCTAGAAGCAGATGCCTATACTTTTGATCATGTTTTTGGTGGGAAACAAATGAAAGAATTAGTCAAGCAATTACAAGAAGCACTCAATCAAGCTAATAACACGATTCAAACCCTTAAGGATGAACAATTTAATAGTACCAATCAATTACAAGACGCTCAAAACCAACTACAACAGACTCAAAGCCAACTACAACAGACTCAAAACCAACTACAACAGACTCAAAACCAACTCCAGCAAACTCAAAGCCAACTACAACATAGTCAAGAACGAATTTTAGCTATGGAATCCAGTAAATTCTGGAAACTACGAACCCAATGGTTAAAACTCAAAAAAAGATTAGGCTTGTCTGTAGAATAATATGACCATTGTGAGATATAATGCCCAAAAATTTAACTATCCTTATTTTATAAAAAATTATCATGGAACTTTCAACTCCAGTCGCTTTCCTTATCTTTAAGCGTCCTGAACTAACTCAAAAGGTATTTAATGCGATCGCTCAAGTAAAACCGAAAAAATTGTTGGTAGTAGCTGATGGTCCCGCATCAGAAGAAGATGAAGAAAAATGTCAACAAACCAGAGCTATTATTCAACAAGTGGATTGGGATTGCGAAGTTCTAACTAACTTTGCTGAGGAAAACTTAGGGTGTAAACAACGGATTTCTAGTGGTTTAAATTGGGTCTTTTCCCAAGTAGAAGAAGCCATCATACTTGAAGACGATTGTTTACCGGATTTATCCTTTTTTCAATTTTGTCAAACCTTACTGGATTATTACCGCCATGATGAAAGAATTATGCACATCAGTGGTGATAATTTTCAACTTGGCCAAAGTCGAACGCAAGATAGTTATTATTTTTCTAAATATCCCCATATTTGGGGTTGGGCAACTTGGAGACGGGCCTGGAAACATTATGATGTAACGATGAAAGACTGGCCAGAATTTCGCCAAAGTGGTAAATTGTCTACGGTTTTTCCTGACTCTACAGAAGAGGAATATTGGGCAGATTTATTAGAGCGAACCTATCAAGGAGAAATCGATACCTGGGATTTTCCTTGGGGTTATAGTTGTTGGTCACAAAACGGTTTAACGATCTTACCAGATGTCAATTTAGTCACTAACATTGGGTTTGGAATTGACGCTACCTTTAAAAAAGTGAGTCATCCTTTAGCTAATTTACCCATTCAATCTATCGGGAAGATTAAACATCCTGAGTTTGTCATGGTGAATGAAGCGGCCGATGCTTACATTCGTGATTATATCTTTCTCAATGAAGAAAATTTCTATTATCAACAGGATCAACTGGTTAGACAACGACAACAAATTGAACAAGGAAAGGAACATTTACGTCAACTCCAACAACAAATTATCACTACCCAAGAACAGATTACTGGAATGAAGTCGAGTAAATTTTGGAAATTAAGACAAAAATGGTTTAAAGTCAAAGGCAAACTTGGACTCAACCCAGAAAACGATCTCCCTCAATGGGAAGGTTCTGTGAGTGAATCGATGATTTTAGATGTGCCAGAAACGCCTCAGAATGTTGCTGTAGCTTCTGAGGTTAATGAAATTGAAGTCAACATGAACGAAAATCCAACCCCTTCCCCAATCATTGAAGAAAATAAACATTTAGAGTACATAAAAGCCAAAGTCCAACCCTTTACCCTAGTGGGACCAGAAAGAATGGAAAGTCTTTATAATTTATCCCAACGGATTGATTTAGAGAATATCCCCGGGGATGTGATGGAGTGTGGTATTTGTAATGGAGGAACGGCTGCAATTTTAGCGCACTTTGCTAGTAATACTTCCAAATATAACCGCACTACTTGGCTATTTGACTCCTTTGCTGGAATGCCAGAAACCACCAAAGAAGATGAAGAGGAAGCTAAAAAATATATAGGCAAAGATGTTGGTGACTTAGCTAAAGTCCTTACGGTTCTTAATCTCGTCAATAGTGATATGACAAAGGTGAAGATCGTTAAAGGATGGTTTGAAGATACTTTTCCCACTGTTAATATTCCTAAAATTGCCCTACTGAATATTGACGCTGATTGGTATGCTTCGGTGATGTTGTGTCTTGATACTTTCTATGATGCCGTGGTTCCAGGGGGTTTCATCTCCTTTGATGACTATGGCCATTGGCCAGGATGCAGAAAGGCCGTAGATGAATTTTTTGAAAAACGGCAATTATCTTATAAATTACACGAAGTTGATTATACGGCTAGATGGATTCAGAAACTTTAGGATCACTTTTTTAATTAACAACAGTTTAGAGGAAACCAAACAAGAATCATGCCTACCATAGATTGGCTCAAACAAGAATTTGATTATGGATACGATAGCGGTGACGTGCTATCCTTAGTCCCCAATGACACTCGGAAACAAGAAGAAAAATTGATAGGGGGATGTTACCGAGAGGTTTTTCTCAAAGCTATCCTTCCTCACGTTAGACCAGATGCCAAAGTCTTAGAATTAGGTCCGGGAAAAGGATCATGGTCAAGAGCGATTTTAAAATATATTCCTGAAGGGGAATTACAGGTTGTTGACTTTCAGGACGTTAAACAATGGCTTCACCCCGAAAATTATGGGGGGAGATTGATTTGTCGTCTTGCTGAGGATAATTCCTTTTCTAGAGTGGAAGATAACTATTTTGATTTTTTTTGGTCTTTTGGAGTTTTATGTCACAACAATGTAGACAATATTGCCGAAATCCTCAAAAATGCTTTACCCAAGGTTAAACCAGGAGGGTTGGCCGTTCATCAATACGGAGACTGGAATAAATTAGATGATTATGGTTGGGAAAAAGGAGGGGTTCCAGTTACCTTTCAACAACAACCAGACGAGCAAATTTGGTGGCCGCGCAATAATCGAGCAACCATGTATTCTGTTGCCCAACAAGCGGGATGGAGCGTCGTTACGGCTGATTTAGGACTGGTGGAACGGGATTCCATGATGGTTTTACGTCGTCTTCCTTAACCTTTAGCAACCCTATTTTTCCTTAAAATTACCCTTAATGATTTACAGAAAATAATGGTATATTCTGCACCTATCGTTCTGTTTATTGGTCATCGTCCTCAGTTGACCGAAAAAATTCTCAATGCGATCACTCAAGTTCGTCCTCAAACCCTATTGATCTTTGCCAATGGTTCTCCGTCTCCCGAAACAGAAGAAAAATGTCAGCAAACGCGGGAACTGATCGAACAAATCAACTGCGAAACTCAGGTGTTAACCCATCTGTGTGACACCTATTTAGATCCCCCTCAAAGAATGGCAACGGCCTTAGATTGGATCTTTTCTCAGGTAGAAGAAGTGGTTATTTTAGAGGAAAGTTGTTATCCTTCCCTAAGCTTTTTTGCCTTTTGTGAACGCTTATTAACCGATTATGGCCAGGATGAAAGAATCAGCCATATTAACGGAATTAAGGGACATCAACAACCATCTGTCACAGAAACTAGCTATGATTTTTCTCAATACCCTCACTATTTAGGTTGGGCTACCTGGAAACGGGTTTGGCAGCATTATGATAGTAAATTGAAACAGTGGCCACAATTGTACCATCAAGGGTTACTCAAAGGGCTATTTGCTGATCCCCAAGAACAGGAATATTGGACAAGACAACTCAAAGCCAGTTTTCAGGGAGAATTAAAAGATGGAACCTTAGACTGGAACTTAGCCTGTTGGTCCCAACATGGTCTAGCCATTACTCCGTCTGTTGATCTGGTTTCTGCTTTAGAGAAAGAGGAATATCCTAGTTTTTATCCTACGGTTGCTCATGGATCTGAACCTTTAATCCAAGGGAACCAATCAACCCTTAATCATCCTAAATATGTATTACCCAATCAGAGCAGCGATCAGCAAATTTTTTCCCAATTCTTAGCAGCTGATCCCGGGTTTAATATTTACCAGCAATTACAACAAAAACGAGAAGAATTAGAGCAAACCCATCTAAAAAGAGAACAGGAAATCGTACAATCTCAGTATCATGAGGTTTACAGTAAGATATCTCAATTAAGAGAACAACTTCAACAAGGACAAAGGATTGTTGAAGCTATGGAATCGAGTAAATTTTGGAAAGTACGTCAAAAATGGATTAAGTTCAAAGAAAAGGCCTTACAATTTTTGGGCTTATCTCCTCAATCTAAAGATCAGCAATCTTCAAATAAAATCTTAGGCTTGTCTTTTTTAAGAAAATTAGTTAACACATAACCGATAACAATGAAATACCTTAATCTAGGCTGCGGTTCTCACTTTCATCCTGACTGGACAAATGTTGATTTTGTCTCAACTCAAGAAGGGGTAATGGCCCATGATTTACGTCAAGGAATTCCCTTTGAAGATGCTTCTTTTGATGTAGTTTATCATTCCCATGTCCTCGAACATTTTACCCAAGGAGAAGCTGAACGATTTTTAGAAGAATGTCACCGTGTTTTACGGCCAAAAGGGTTAATTAGAGTCGTTGTTCCTAACTTAGAAAGCCTTGCCAAACTATACCTTAAATATTTAGAAGAAGCCAGCCAAGGGTCAACCGAAGCAATGGCTAAATATGATTGGATTTTACTAGAAATGTTTGATCAAGTCGCCCGTCATCAATCTGGGGGGGAAATGGCTATGTATTTAGCCGATGAAAATATTCCTAATGAATCTTTTATTATTGAAAGGATTGGCATAGAAGGAGAAAATTTAATTCAGTTATTGCGTCCCCTCAAAGATCAAATACCTCCTCCTTTTTCTTTTAATCCCAAAACCGATGATTTTGATGAAGTTGCCTTAAAAGTCGGTAAATTTCGCCTCAGTGGAGAAGTTCATCAATGGATGTACGATCGCTATTCTTTAGAACGTATTTTAACGAAAACTGGCTTTACCGATGTGAAAGTTTGTGAGGCCCATGAGTCAAGAATCACGAATTTTGAGGAGTTTGGTTTAGATGTCACCAAAGAAGGTCGAATTCGTAAACCAGACTCTTTATTTGTGGAAGCAGTTGAGTCTCGTCCTAATTATTGGAGACAAGTATTTGTCTCCCGAAGTAACCAAACAGAAGCCCTCAAAGTCGTCCAGTTAAACACCATTGATGTCGGTGGAGGGGCTGCTAGGGCTGCCTATCGTTTACACAAGGGACTACAACAAGTCGGACAACAATCTCTACTATTAGCTAAATATAAGCTTTCTACGGATGATACGGTAGGTGTTGTTCAATCTTTGCCATCCTCGGATACGACGCAAACAGACCCTTTTACAGCTTTACAAGCCCATTATATCAACGAAAATCGCACGGATTTATCTAATACTCTATTCAATTTTCCCTATCCTGGATGGGATATGAGTCAAGTGGAAGAAGTGCAAACGGCTGATATTATTCAGTTACATTGGGTGGCCATGTTTCAGTCCCCTCAAACTCTGAAACGGTTAGCTAGTTTAGGTAAACCCATTGTTTGGACACTTCATGATATGTGGGCGTTTACAGGAGGATGTCACTATTCTGCTGGATGTGAGGGGTATCAAGTAAATTGTGATAATTGTCCTCAATTAAAAGAGGATAAATTTGGTTTAGCAGCAGCTATTTTACAAGATAAATTAGATTTATTATCAGGCGTAAATTTAACCCTTGTTACTCCTAGTTATTGGTTAGCAGATTGTGTTCGTAAAAGTGCTTTATTTAAACATCAACGAGTTGAAGTTATTCCTAATGGCGTGGAAACGAATCGATTTATTCCTATTCCAAAAACAAAAGCGAAAGAAAGTTTAGGCATTAAACCCAATAGCTTTACTTTATTAATTGGTGCGGATAATGGTAATGAAAAACGCAAGGGCTTTGATCATTTCCTCAAATCCCTTGAAGTTTGTTTAGAAGATGAAAAATTTTTTATTGCAGTTCAACAGGAAAAAATTAAATTATTGTCGTTTGGATTACCTAATGATCAACTGAATTCTCTGAAAATTTCTGTGGTTTCTTTAGGACAAATTAAGTCTGATGATAAGTTGGCTGAAGTTTATTCAGCAGCCGATATTTTTGTTTTACCTTCCTTAGAAGATAATCTACCTAATACCATGTTAGAATCCATGAGTTGTGGTACTCCTGTGGTGGGATTCCAGGTAGGTGGTTTACCTGATTTAGTTCAGGATAATATCACTGGAAAATTAGTGCCAGCAGGGAATTATTCTGCTTTAGCTGAAGCGATTTTAACGGCTTTCAAAACACCAGAAGAACGAGCCAAAATTGGAGAAAACTGTCGTCAATTAATTGAAGAAAAATACTCTCTCTCAGTACAAGCTAATGCTTATTTAAAACTCTACAAAGAGTTACTTGATGATCATCCATTGAAAGAGTTAGAAAGAGAACAAGCAGTTACATCTGAAGTTAAATCTCTAGACAAAAAAATAAAAGGAATTTTTGTTCCCGTTGACACCGCACTTAATTCGGTTTCTAGTTCTGTACTAGAGTCAGTATTACGTTATTCCTTATCACAAGAATTAAGCCAAACTCAAAAGAAAATGGAAACGATTATCCAATCCCATCAACAAGAAATTAATCAATATCAACAATCTCAGGATTTATCAGTTGAGATGCAACAGTATCAACAACAAATTCAAAGCTTAACAGAAGAACTCGAAGCCATGAAAACCAGTAAATTCTGGAAACTGCGATCGCTGTGGTTTAAGATTAAGAAAAAATTAGGCTTACCTATTGACTGAAGTTGATTAAGACAAAAAATAGCATCACGTTGTATTGATATAATTTTAGATTTTTTCAAATCTACAGCTATGAAAATAAAGATCCCACTAAAATCCCAACAGAACCTAGTATTAAATTTACCATCTCCAAGTGATTATCCTGCTTTTTTTGTTTTTTCTTTACACAAAACAGGAAGTGTTTTGTTAAATCAAATCATTATTGATATTAGTAATTATCTTGGTATTCCAATAATTGATATACCTAGTAGTGCTTTCTCACAAGGAATTAGTTCAGATCAGTGGATCAATGAAACACAGCTATGTAAAAATATTCAAGATGGTTATTGTTATATAGGTTTTAGAGCAATGCCTCTTTTTATGAAGGATTTAACACTTTTAAAACTCCGTAAGAAAATTCTACTTGTTAGAGATCCTAGAGACATTCTTGTTAGTCATTTTTTTTCAGTCGCTTCTAGTCACATTCTTCCTAAATATGGAAATGCAAGAGAAATGTTATTATCCTCTCGTCAAGAAGCATTGAGATTGACTATTGATGAGTATGTTATTGATAAAGCATCAATTTTTTTAAGAAATTGGAATAATTATCATAGATACTTGACTTTTAATCAAGATTTGAAACTTTTTCGGTATGAAGATGTTATTTTTAATAAAGAACAATGGATTATTGATATACTCTCATTCCTTGAGTTAAATATTCCTGAAAAAAATATTAAAACTCTAGCCAGTAAATACGATATTATACCAACTAAAGAAGACCCAAATAGTCATATTAGAAAAGTAGCTCCTGGAGATCATAAGGAAAAGCTCAAAACAACAACAATTGAGATTTTAAACAATTTATTCTCAGAAATTTTAACACAATATAATTACCTTCAATAACTATCATGAAAATATCAATCATTACAGTTTGCAAAAACGCTGAAAAAACCATAAAAAAAGCCATAGAAAGTGTCATTAATCAAACTTATTCAGACCTTGAATATATCGTGATTGATGGCAACTCCGATGATAAAACTAAAAAAATCATTGAGCAATATAAAACACAGATAAATAACTGGATAAGTGAACCTGATACTGGCATTTACAATGCTATGAATAAAGGTATCAAAATAGCCACAGGAGACTTTATTTATTTTCTTAATTCTGATGATTATTTACTAGATAATGATGTCATTCAAGATGTAGTTAATTACCTAAGTGACCATCCTAATTGTGATATTATTTATGGCAATTTAGAAGCACGAGATAAAGATAATACTATCATTGTTAAACCCCCTCAACCTGAGAAAATTTTAGAGTGGATGATCTATGGTAGTATGCCTCATCAAGCTACATTTACTAAAGCTAATATTTTTGAAAAATATGGTTTATTTAATGAAGATTATAAGATAGTTGCTGATGTTGAATGGTATCTCAATCTTTTACAATATAATGACATTAATTGGCATTATTATCCTAGAACAATAGCATCTTATGCTCTCGATGGTTTATCGACTAAAGATATTAAATTAACGAGGGTAGAATATTGGCAAGTTCATAATGCTGCTCAAGTTTATCAAGGAAATGATTGGGATAAAAAAAGACTATTAAAATATCAAGATATTATTTTATATTTTGAAGAACAATTAATATTATCTAAAAAAAATAATGAACAATTACAGAAAAAAATAGATAATGTTAATAATAAATTTCAATCTTCTCAAACCTTAGTAATTGAGCAAAAACATAAGATACAAGAACTTCAACAAGAATTAGAAGCAATGAAAACCAGTAAATTCTGGAAATTAAGAGCTTTGTGGTTTAAACTAAGGAACTCCTTACGTTTTTAGCAAAGGATTATTCAGTTTTTTAATGCCAATTGTCGGTAGTGTATCATATTTAGCTCCATTTTCACTACTTAAATAACACTACCTAAACTTTATTATATCTTTTAGTTATGAAAAAATTTATTATTATCGATCACTCTCTTTGTAATCTTCAAGGACATCATTACGAATGTAGTATATCCGTTGGTGAAGCAGCAGCTAGACAAGGATATGAACCAATAATTATTGCTAATAAGACATTTCCAAGCTCATTACATCCTGATAATATACAAGTAATTTCAGCTTTTGAAGTTGATTGGTTTGATAACCCAGTTTCTTCAAAAAAAACAACTAAAATATTGGATTTTTTTGACTTTTTACAAAATAATCTTGTAGAAAAATTATCAGAAAAACTTAACAATAAATTTCAATTTTACTTTAGATATTGGGAATTAACTAAACCTAAATTAAAACTACTTTTAGAAAAAATTCAAGGAAGCACCTCAAGATTAATTAATTGGATACAAGAAGATATTGAGTTGTTGCGTTCGATTCCTTTTTCTAATACGTTATGGGGAATCTTTAAAATTATTTGGGGTTTAGTTAGATATATATTAGCTATATTTTTTAGGAAAATAACTCAAATATTAATTAAACTATTAACACCAAAAACTGAAAGTTTTAAAGAAACATTATCCCAAGTTTTAAAAGAAATCAAATTAACTTCAAATGATGAAGTTTTTATTCATACAATCGGTATTTACCAAGTTGAAGAAGTTTATCATTATTTAGCTTCTGCTGATCTATCTAAAATGCCTCGATTTCATATTCTACTACGTCGAGATATTGATGATCCTTTAGTCGTTTATGCACCAGGAATGGGTTTAAAATCAATTTTTGATCAATGTTATCAATCTCAATTATGGCCGAATAAAATACAGTTTTATACCGATACTGATGATTTAATTAAACGCTACAATAGTTTAAGTCAAGTAAAATTACAAAAAATACCTATTCCTTTTAGACAAGAAAAATTAAAACAAATAACAGAAAAATTAAACACAGATAAACCAATTTATGTTGTTTATTTAGGTGACGCAAGACCAGAAAAAGGCTATCATTATTTACCTACTATTGTTGAATCTTTATGGACAGATTATATTCAACCTGGCAAAATTAAATTAACCATTCAATCTAATTTTAGTATTGAAGGAGGGGAAGGGTTAATTCCTCAATCTCGCTTAGCTTTAGAAAGATATCCAGACAGCAAAGTAAAGTTAATTAAAAATGCGATGTCTGCTGATGATTATTATCAACTTTTAGCAGAAGCTGATGCTTTAGTTTTACCGTATGATTCTAATAGTTATCGCTTCCGTACTTCAGGAGTATTAACAGAAGCTTTAGCAGCAGGAAAACCAGTTATTGTTCCTGAAAATAGTTGGTTAGGAAAGCAAGTAGACTCATCAAGAGCAAGTCTGTATCAAAACCCTGATGACATACCTAAAAAAGTTATTGAAATTGTCGAAAATTTACCTCAATTTTCAGATTCAGCTAGAGAATTTGCTAGGGGATGGTTGGAACAAAATTCCCCCGACAATTTAGTTAAAACTTTATTGTCAAATAAGGATAGTATTGAAGTTAATAATGTAGAATCTAATCAATCAGAAATTGAGACAAATAATGAAATAATTTCTAAAAATATTCCTAAAGCAATTCCTAAAATTCTTTTAGTTATAGAAAGTGATTTTTTATTAGATCAAAAAACGATTGAGCCTTCATTTCTTAACTATCTTGAATACTTAGGCCTTTGTGGTTATGATGTTTATGGACTATTTTTTACCAATAAACAAGAAAGAAAAGGTGATAATTATGAACCTTTTTATCATCAAATCTCTCCAGTGATTGATCGACTTTTTCAAGAATTTTGTGTTAACCTAAAACAAAGATGGATTGTTAATTATTCTTCCCCTAATGTTATTCCTTATAATTTTAATACAAAAGAATATATAAAAGAAGTTTTAGACAAAAAAAATAGCTTAAAAAGAGATTTAGTTGAACGATATCATTTAAGTATTCCATCAGATTTAAGTCAATTGCTACAAACTAATCAATTTGATATTATTTCTCTCAATTCTATTGTTAGTTATAGTATTATTGACCGATTTAACATAACACAATCTTCAGTAATTTGTGAAATTCCTGAGATTCTTTCTTATCGATATGCTGTTAACAATAATCGAGATATTGACGAGCATGAATATCAATTAGAAGGTCAATTCTTGAATCAATGTGATGCCTTAATTTTTCATCATCAATATGAACTTGAAAAAATAAAAGAAACCGTTAATAAATCTCAAGGATATGTTATTTATGATTATGAGAATTTAGATAAAAGTGATTATTTTCAAACAATGGATAAGGTGTTTGAATCTTTACTTAATGATAGGGCAAGACCTTTAAAAGCAACAGGTAAAAAAGTAGCTATTTTATATCCTTGGGGAGATATTTTAGAGCGGAAAAGTGGGGCAAGTAAACGAGTTGGCTTACTCATTGATTATTTGAAATCACAATCTTATCAAGTTTGGTTGTTTACCACAGGAGATGCCAAAGACTTTAGAGAAGATGCCGTACATTACACCTATTATCAGCAAGCTTATGAAGATTATTGTTTAGTTAATGATATCTATAAAGATGCTTATCAATCTTGGTACGATGTTCTAAATTTTAATGATGATAACTTATCTAAAGTTTCAGAAACATCAAAAGAATCTGACCACTGGTTACCTTGGATTTATTATCAATATCGCTTTGATTCAGGATTTATTAATTGGGTTAAAAAACTAGCAGAATGGGCAGATACAGTTATCTTAGAATATCCGTTTTGGGCGTTAACCGTTGGAGATATTTGTCATCAACATAAAACTCAATTAATCATTACAGCACATGATATCTTAGCCCAACAACTTGACGAAAATACCTTGATAGGAAAAATTGCTTTAGCTGAAGAAATTAAAGCCTTGAAACAAGCGGATCATCTGATCTCTGTTTCTCAAGATGATCAAGCTTTTTTAATGCAATATAAATTATCTTCTACACTGATTCCTAACCCAGTTAATATTGATCAAGGCACTGATGAAACCTTAGAAGAACATTTATCATTTAAGAGTATAGAAAAACCCTTCTGTTTATTTGTTGGTAGTCGCCATGAACCTAATATACAAGCTGTCAAACTCATTCAAAAAATAGCCAAAGATTTTGCTGTTGAATATCCTGATATTTCTTGTCAGTTTATTGTTGTGGGAAGTTGTTGGGAACCCGAAGAAAATAATAATTTTATCGCCCTTGGAAAAGTCAGCGATCAAGACTTGACATGGTTATATCATCATGCAGCCTTGATTCTATCACCCATTCTATCAGGCACAGGAACCTCTCTAAAGACAGTTGAAGCCATGGCCTATGGAAAAGTCCTTTTAGGAACCAGTGTCGCCTTTCGAGGTTATCCTGTGGAGTCTGGAAAAGAAGGCATTATCTGCGATCGCTTAGATGAATATGTCCCTTTAATCGCTAAGCTGTTAAATGATGGTGAGAAACATCAAGAAATTGGGGAAAACGCGAAGCAATTTAGCGAAAATTATGATTATCGTCGTTTATATTCTTCTTATTATGATCTTATTTAATCTGTTTCAAAATCAACTTTATTATAAACGTCTCTCAGGTCAATTTCAAAAGGAATAGACATTAGGGATAAGATTGTATCTTCTCCTTCATATTCTGAAAAAATCCACTTATTCGGTTCAGTTTTATAATAATGATCTAGATGTATTTTATCTTGATCAATGAGAATATATTCTTGAAAACTAGGGACATTTCTATAGGCAGCAAATTTATCCCCAATATCATATTTTTTAGTAGAATCTGATAACACTTCTGCCACAAATAAGGGATTAATAATCGTATCTTTACCCCCTTCTTGTAATTTTATTTTACCCTGAATAACCATCACATCAGGATAAGCATAGATGCCTTTTTTCGGTATCCAAATCCGTTGATCGGCAACAAAAACCCGATAAGGTTGATCCCTCAGTACAAAGTTTAGAGAACCACTTAAATTAAGGCAAATTTGGTTATGGTTAGGTGTTCCACCGGTTACGGTAACAATTTCTCCATTAATATATTCATGACGATTTTCTGAATTCATCTCTAATTCTAGGTATTCTTGAGGGGTATAATAGCGTTGTTGTTGTGCTTGCATCATCATTAATAGTAACTCCCGTTATTTTTTTTCTAGTTGACTTGAGGCGATCGCTGTTAATTCTAATTTCTATCTTCTGGTTTAAAATCTACTTTATTAGTTAAAAAGGTGGGTTATTACCGACAATTAGATCCTGGTAATAACCAAGTTTCTAACTGTCTAACCCACCCGATAAGATACTGCTATGGGGTTGCCAGCAGTTGGTTGCTTGCATTATTGAGCCACTTTTTCTCTGTCTTTTTCAGCTAAGAATTTTTCTAATTCTGTCAAAGCATCCGCATCTACTTTTGTTTGCATCGGACAGAACTTGGGTCCGCACATGGAGCAAAATTCAGCCGTTTTATAGATATCTGCGGGTAACGTTTCATCATGATATTCCTTAGCCCGATCAGGATCTAACGATAGCTCAAATTGACGGTTCCAATCGAAATTATAACGAGCTTGGGAAAGTTCATCATCTCTATCCCTAGCCCCTGGACGATGACGAGCAATATCGGCTGCGTGTGCTGCTATTTTATAAGCAATTAAGCCATTTCTCACATCCTCTGCATCTGGTAACCCTAAATGTTCTTTCGGGGTCACATAACACAACATTGCCGTCCCGTACCAACCAGCCATCGCTGCGCCGATCGCCGAGGTAATATGGTCATAACCTGGCGCAATATCTGTCACCAGAGGACCTAACACATAGAAAGGTGCTTCAGAACACTCTTCCATCTGCTTTTTCACGTTAAACTCGATCTGATCCATCGGCACATGGCCAGGACCTTCAACCATCACTTGTACGTCATGTTCCCAAGCACGACGGGTTAATTGTCCCAAGGTTTTCAACTCTGCCAATTGTGCTTCATCAGACGCATCGTGAGTACACCCTGGTCGTAACGAATCCCCTAAACTAAAAGAAACGTCATATTTCTTAAAGATTTCGATAATTTCATCAAAATGGGTATAAAGAGGATTTTGTTGATGATGATGTAACATCCAACGAGCAATAATACCTCCCCCACGAGAGACAATACCCGTTAAACGACTTCTCACTAAGGGCAGGTGTTCGATTAAAATACCTGCATGGATCGTCATATAATCTACCCCTTGTTGGGCGTGTTTTTCGATGATGTGCAGAAAATCATCAGGGGTCAGGTTTTCGATATTACCATGAACGCTTTCTAACGCTTGGTAGATGGGAACCGTACCAATAGGCACAGAAGATGCTTTAATAATGGCAGTCCGAATGGTATCTAAGTCTCCCCCACCGGTAGATAAGTCCATCACCGTATCAGCACCATATTTAACCGCTAGATTGAGTTTAGCCACCTCTTCATCTAGATCAGATGAGTTCGGGGAAGCCCCAATATTGGCATTAACCTTACACTTAGAAGCAATACCAATACACATCGGTTCTAAGTTAGTATGGTTGATGTTTGCAGGGATAATCATCCGCCCCCGTGCCACTTCTGCGCGAATTAATTCAGGGGGTAGATTTTCCCGTTTGGCCACATAATCCATTTCTTCGGTAATAACGTCTTGACGTGCGTAATACATCTGAGAGACATTGCTCTGTCCCTGACGCTTGGCAACCCATTGTGTTCTCATACTTTGATACCTCTATAAACAGCTTCCCTACGCTGGTATTACCCAGTCTCAGGTTCTAAGGGTCTTTCTCAGCCTTATTCCACAGACACCCCTAGCTATAGACACATTTTAGCATTGATACTGAGATGTTTTTATAAAATTTTTACACAACCTCTTGCATTTCTCAAAAATGTTTGCTATGCTAGTTAAGCACTAAAAAAATAAGTGCCTTAGCCGGGATAGCTCAGTTGGTAGAGCAGAGGACTGAAAATCCTCGTGTCGGCGGTTCAAGTCCGCCTCCTGGCATCTAACTATAACCACTATAACCCACGATTCATAAAGGTTTCAAGGACTCAAGGGAGGAGTTTTTTTCCTTGGGTCTTTAAATTTTTGGGTATTTTTAGACACATTAGAATTGACTTATTAGTAGTGATAATTTTTTGGTTCAATTCTTGTATTTTTGTTTTTCTTGAATAGCTGATAACCCCTAATTTCTATGATTAAAGTAGTCAAATAGCTTCATTTTGCTCTAAATACAAAAACGCCTGAAAATTCATAAACACTTCTCGGATTTGTCTAACCTCTCCTAATTCATTGATGGCATCGTTAATACTGTGATATTTTAGCTCCAAGAGTTGAGGTAACTTTTCTTGAGCAAGTTCCCTTACTCCTTCACGGATGTATTGATGTGAACATTCATCAATGATAATGAGGTCGAAAAAGTCGGGGGGATATTCTCCAAAGTTGGGGGTAGGTTCTTCCTTTCCTTTGGTTTCCGTCATAAAGGTTTGAAAGATGGTAAAGAAGACGCTGCCATTTTTGGGGACTTTTCCTTTTTTAGCGATCGCTTCTGGATCTATTCGTACTAAAGCATCGGCTTGAAATGCAGAAAAGGCTCTGAATGCTTGATTAGCGAGGGTGTTACGATCTGCTAAGAAGAGAATACGAGGGCGACGGAGTTCGGCTCCGCTCACTCCTCTTCGGTTGTTCCAGCGACTATGAAACAGTTTCCAGGCTATTTGGAAAGCAATACAGGTTTTTCCTGTTCCTGTGGCTAGGGTAAGCAACATTCTATCTTGCTTATTAGCGATCGCTTCTAATACTTTGGTAATGGCATTATGTTCAAAGGGGATGACTGCAAAGCGATCGCGCCATTGGTTATCCTCACTATTCGATGACACCCCAACCCGTAGCATGGAGGGCAGGATCTATTAATTCGGCTCTAGTATCAGCTTCGTTCATTAATATTTTTAGCTATTTTTTTCTAACCAGTTTGATAAGTCGGCTTCTGTTTTAAAGTCTAATAAAGCTTCTCCTAAGTCTTCTAGGGTAGTTAATGGTAATTGACGGATTTTTTGTTCTAACTCTTCAGAAATAACACCTATTCGGCGATTTAGAAGACGTAAAACAAATGATATTCCTTCTTGTTGTCTTCCTTCTTGTCTTCCTTCTCGTTTGCCCTCGTCTCTAATTTCTTGGTAAATTACGGATTCTTTCATGATGTCATTCCTTAATAGTCGTTGAATGATAGTCTTATCTAATAATAACCCAGCGAGAATGGCGGTTGATGCTGCAATATTACTTTGTGTGGATAAATTGTCTATTGTTTCTATTTTTTCTACTATTTTTTTTAAGGTTTCTTCTCGGTTATTCTCTTGACTTAACACAGCAAAGGGATATAAACCAGGGGTTTCTAGTAGGGTTTCTGTGGGGGTTTCCCATAAACGAATTACGTTAAATTTATGATAGGTATTTCTTAAGTTTAGTTCTTCTTGTCTCACTAAAGATGATGAACTTTCTAACAAATAAATGACCACTTGATGAATGTCTAAGTTAGGATATTTTCTGTGTAATCTTACGGCATAGTCTAACATCCTAAAGGGTATTTCTTCTGATGGTTTAGTCTGGAATTCTATGTGTAAAATAACCTCATCTGAACCCAAAAAGATGACGCTATCTGCTCTTATGGGTTCTAAGGATAGTTCTGATGGTTTTATTTCTGTTAAGGGGATGGCTTTTCCTATTAACCATTTAGCTACATCTTGGGAATAGTTAGCTGCAATAAATTTACAGGTTGAATCATACATTATCAGTTATCAGTTATAATTTTAATGGGTTTAATTGATTTTGTCTTTGCTGCTTGATTTTTCTCATTTTTTCTCGTTGTGGTGACGGGGTTTTTAAGGATTCTTGATAATGAATTTCTTTCCAGGTTTTAATTCTGTTTAAGTAAGCGTCTATTTCTGTTTTTTTATGGAGATAATAGAGGATGGTGGCGTGTATTTTTTCTAAACTTAAGTCAGGATAAACTGCTTTTATTTCTTCTGGGTTATAACCTTCTAAGTAATAAAATAAGACGTTATCAATGCCAATTTTATGACCTTTTATTCTGATATCGTCTTCTGATATAAATGTAAAATAGTCTTCGAGTTTCATGATGGTTTCTCCTAGTTTATAAGTCAGTTAATTAGAGTTATGGGTCAATTTGCCAGAGTTTGGTGATAGCATAAGCATCAAAAGCTGAATCTTTACTAATAATTGTCAGATTTTCTACTAAACTTTGGGCAATAATTAATCTATCAAAAGGATCTCTATGATATAAAGGTAAAGTCGAAATTAAGTTTAAATGGTCTAAAGAAATGGGCAAAATTTCGATGTCATTTAGTTTGATTTGTTCACTAATAAAATTTGTATATAGTTTCGGTAAAGTTAACTTACCAATATTAACTTTAATTGCTATTTCCCAAAGACTAGCAACACTTAATAATAAATCAACATCAGATTCAAGTAAGTTAAAAAGTTGTTCTGGTATTTCGTCACTATCGTTAACAAACCAGAGAAACGTATGAGTATCTAATAAATATTGCATTACATATATTCGGAAAATTCGGGTAATGGTTCATCAAAATCTGTAGTCATTTTTATTAACCCTTTAGCAGTGCCACGATGACGGCGTTTTGGAGTTGGTTGATTGATTCTGGTTAGTTTATACATCGGTTGAGCATTTTTGGTAATGATTATCTCTTGATTCTCTGTGGTTAATTTTTCTAAGATTTCGGGATTTTCTTGTATTTGTTGTAGTTCTATTTTCATGATTTTTTGATTGTTTAATTAAAGAAAATGAGTAACTCTTTATGTTATTTATTATGACAAAAATAGTTATTAAATTCAACTATTTTGATTGTTTGTCTAAAGTTTATAAGGTGATCATGCAGCCTCCTTCTTAACAGTGGGGTTGGTGAGTTCTCCTGTAAATGCTTTTTGTAATATTGATTGTTTTAGTTCTTTTAAGGCTTCTATTTTTTGCTTACATATGGTTTCTAGGTGTTGGGTTTCTTCTTGTAATTCTGTTAAGTTTTTGATAATTATTTTCTGTTCTTTAACTGAGGGAAGAGAAATCTGTAGAGATTTTACAAAAGTTACTTTGACACCCTGTACTGTAGCTCCTGTACCTGCATTTATAATTATTTTAGCGATGCTTTTAAACCACCAAAATAAAAATCTAACTAGGAGTTGATCGCTATTTTTTGGGACAATACCTCTTAAATCTTGATTAATAGCTGTATCCTGTGCGAGTAAACAAATTTTACCTAATCCAACACGAGTGGCAATAACAACATTACCTTTTTTAATTATATTTGTTGCACTTTTCTTAACAGCTTCTTCTGTTATTTTATATTCTGTTTGGGAAAGTATATCACTTTTCATATCTCTAACAGTAGCCCAGTATATTTTGCCTGTATAAAATTCTTGGTTTTGTTTAGATGGAGTTCCTCCACCAATAACATGACAAACATCCCCTAACTTCTTCTCAACCCAATCATCACCCTTATTAATAAAAATAGAATTTAAGTAACTCTCAAAAATTTCACGGGCGTTGGCGAGGTTTTTTTCTGTATTTTCAATCGCTTTATCTATTCCTTCAAATGCTTCATCTAGTATTGCTACAATTTGTTTTTGTTCTTCGAGTGGGGGAAGATGAATAGGAAGTTCACGAACAGCAGATATTCTCACCCTTGGTCGTGTTGTTCCTTTTTGCTGTGAATAAATCTTTCAGAGGAACTGTTTTCCCTCCATAGGTATCATCGAGATTCTTAAACGCTTGCTCGAACATGAAACGCCCAATATATTCCTAACAGATCATATCATAATCCTTATTTTGCCTACGAACCAGGAAAGGGTCAATAGAACCGTAACTTTTCTCTCTCTTAATTATCCTCTGCAAACATAGCTCCTCTCTGATTAATAATGGGCCAATCTTCGTTTTCTCCTCCAATAATTAACTTTTTAATGACGATGAATTCTTGACTTAATTGAGTTAAAGCATTGATCAAAATATCGAGAGCAATTAAATCACTGGTTCCGAGATCAAACCAACAACGACCCCAAACCCCTTCGTATTCAAACTCAGCCATATTGTGCATTGGGGCCATCATCATTTCATCAGAAACTTGGGTATTATACTCCATATAACTAATTTCAACCCCCATATCTTGCACCTGGAGATTTTCAGCATTGAACCCACCCAATTTACCTAAATAAAACCAGGAATTAAACAGCTCTTCTATGTACTGTTTTTCCATAGGAGAAGGAACGGTTTCAAACTCTAACCAAATCCAAACATCAAAAGGGTTAAACTCTCTGAATTGAACTTCCATAATAAAATCAACTAAGAAGCAACATCACTACTTCTATTATTAAACTTCCATAAAGCACTGGACACCCAATTAGTAATAATATGAGCGGCAATGGGAACTAATAAATTATCGGTGACTAAAGCACTATAACCTAACCCAAATCCTACGATAGTTGCCCAAACCACATACGGCCATTGTTGGGAACCACTTAAATGTAATACCCCAAACACTAAACTAGACAAAATTACTGCTAATAAATCGTAGCCTAAGGCCGGTAGCATCACCCCACGAAACAATAATTCTTCACTGAGACCAGGTAATAAACCTAACCAAATTAAATCAGGCCAAACTAAGGGTTTTAAAACCAATTGTAAATAAGAATCTGCACTTTGACGATAAGCCGGCCACAAACGATAAATAATACTACTGGCAACAATAATGATCCCGGCTAAAGCAACACCAAATAATAGACCATTTTTAGAAAATTGAATCTTTAATAAAGCAATTGAACCAAAATATTGCCAGACCTTAGCTATGATTAATAAAATAATTGCCGTTACTCCCATAACCACTAAAATTTGGGTACGGGTTAACGGTTCCATATCGGACGAATTGGGATTAGTCACAGGCTTGAGAAAAAGAGGAAATAACAGGACGTAAGGCATCAATACTAATGCCAGCTTGATGAGCGACCAAGACACCCAACGCCTCTAAATACGAGTTTACCGCAATTGCCTCCATTCCTAAGTCTTCAGGGGTCACATTAAGAGTCGTTGTATTGTCCCTAACGGTGATTATACGGGTGTTACGTTGACTAAAACTCAGCATAGCACTGCCACCACAACCTGTCTGGGGAATCACCAAAGCATCCACCTCATCAGCCCAAATACTATTGGTTTGAGGTTGGGCGACAAATTGGGGCGCACGACTTAACCCCACTAATACACAGGGCAAAAAAGTGTAGCCTAACTCTTCTGCTGCAGCCCGAGGGGAAATGGTATCATCTATCGGTAAGGGTTCTAAAGCGGGTGCATGGGCGCAGGGAATGCGAAATTGACGAACAATCAGGTGGGAAATCACCGCTTCTGCACCAGCTAAGGGATCAACCCCTTGTCCATGACGATAATTATCTAAAACGAGACTATCTACCTCATCGGGAAACCGAACCACAACGGCGAGTGCTTCTGCTTTACCCTTAGTGATTAACTTGTCTGCAGCCCTCAGTAAACTATCGGGATGGCTAATGGTTCCCCAACTCGCGCCAGAATCGGCGGTACGCAGTTCTACCTCTAAAGGAGTATCCGTTACCATATAATCCGTTAACGTCAGTCCTAGGGTGGCTCTAGTGGCATCTGCTGCTTGAATATGACGGGTTCTTAATTCGGGTTCGATCCCTCGATCCAAAATTAATCCCACTCGGTTATGATGTACGGGTTTCAGTCCCCACTGTCCTTGGGCAAAGCGATCTAAACCATAGCCTTCCACATAAAAGGTGTTTTCTAAAGGCCAATAAAGTTGGGCCCCATTGAGGACATTGGGATGGGTAATCAGGCGATCGCAGACTTTGGCCATGGCTTTAGCTACTGGTAAAGCGTCCCCTGCATAACCGCCAATGGCCGCCCCAATCCCCGTAGGAACAATTAAAACAGCCGTATAAGGACGATGAATCATCAGTTATCAGTTATCAGTTTTCAGTTACTGTTCACTGTTGTCACAATGGCTTCTACTTGGGCGGTTTGTGTCTCTTTATCTACTTTGGTAATAGCCCAGCGTAGGGGTTCTCCCTGTTGTTGCAGGGTTGCTTCTACTTCTTTGACAGTCAAGGGGGTTTGTTGAAGATCGATTTCGGCTTCAATAAAATGGGTTGTCATGGTTGGTTTTAGCCAATAACTTACATATAGTGATCAGTGTATCAGTCTTCTTAACCTGAAGTTAGCCAAACACAAAAACAAACATCAAAACAAACATGAAAACAAACATCAAAATTAGATTTCTCTTTTATTCTGGTAATCAAGAGAGCAAAAACGAATTTTAATAAGGCAATGACGGCATATAGTTCTTTCAACCCAAACCTGTATTCTCCAACTGTGACGCTAACTAACTCCCTTCATCCTTCCATTCGTAGCAAACTCAAACGAGGAATGGATATTATTGGGGCTATAGTAGGGTTAATGATAACAGTGATAATTGCTATTCCTATTATGATTATCATGGTTATCTCCGATCCCGGTCCCCTGCTTTACAGTCAAGTTCGTTGTGGGTTACATGGCCGCCCTTTCCGAATCTGGAAATTTCGTTCTATGGTGGTTGGGGCTGATAAAATGAAACATTTAGTGAAAAATGAAGCCAAAGGACACATTTTTAAGAACACAAACGACCCTCGCATTACTTCTTTAGGCGCGTTTTTGAGAAAAAGCAGTTTAGATGAGTTTCCTCAGTTTTGGAATGTGTTAATGGGAGATATGAGTTTAGTGGGAACTCGTCCTCCTACCGTAGATGAAGTTGAAAAATACGATCGCCACCACTGGGAACGGCTTAATGTTAAGCCTGGAATCACAGGAGAATGGCAAGTTAATGGCCGCTCAAGTATCAAAAATTTTGAAGATATCGTCAAAATGGATCTTCACTATCAAAACAAATGGTCTTTATGGTATGACCTTAATCTCATTTTCAAAACCGTTCTGGTTGTTGTTAATAAAAGTGGTGCTTATTAATTTCCTCTTTCCGTTAAACAATCACACAACAAAAGGCCATCAAACTTAATGAAAAATATTTAACTAATAATTAAGAACAAAAGGGTTCTAAAACTTGAGATAAAATGGTGGCCATTGAGTCCAAACTGTATGCCTTAATACACCTTTTTCTTGCTTTTCGTCCTTGTGCTTGCGCTTCTTCTAGATGATTAAAAATCCAATCTATTTTCTTAGCTAATTGTTCGGGGGAACTAGGAGCAACTAGGTAACCAGTATCCCCTAAAATTTCAGGAATATCTCCTACTTTAGTCGCTAAAATGGGTTTAGCCATAGCCATGCCATCGGTTAATTTTAAGGGGAATTGGGCTTTTGTGGCTGGTGTATCTTGTTGGGGAACCACCACTAAATGAGCAGCAGAAACAATTTCCGGCATGGTTTGAACTGGAGATTTCGGAAGTTGAATTAACCATTTTCCCCAGGTTTCTTGTAGCTTTTTATCATAATTATCATAGGGACTACCCCCAACAATCACTAATTTTAAATCAGGATTATTGAGTTTTTCTAAGGCTATTAAAATATCCTCTACACCCTTATAAGGCCGAGGTGCGCCAGGAAACATTAAAATTTTATAGTTGTCTAAGTTGTATTTTTTGCGACTTTTTTGGGGATCATATTTCTGGGGATCAAATAAGTTTGTATCTTTGCCATTGGGAATATAAGTACCCCCAAACCGTTGTTGAATAAATTGAGTATGTAGGGTAATTTGATCCGCCAAGGAAACTAATTTTTCTGTCTGTTGTAAATATAAGGGATGATCAGGATGTTGTAAAGGCGCATTTCCTTTAAATAAATCCTCTATAAACCCTTTTACTGTGAAATTGTATCGCCAATTATCTCCCCCAAACCAACTCATTTCCCAATCATCAATATCCACAATCAAGGGACGATGACTTAGGTATTTTTTGAGCAACGCAATACCATAACTACTGGGTTTCAATTTAACAGCATAAAGAATATCTCCATCAATTTTTGGTAATAATTCTTTCAGCGATCGCCAGGTTCCTCCAAACCCTGCATAATAAGGACAAGGAAGAGAAATAATCGGTAAATCTTGGGGTAACTCCGATAACCCATTTTCTTCATAAGCGATGCCAAAAATCTTGACGTTATGACCTAATTTTTGTAAAGCTTGTGTTAATAAAAAAGGTCGAATGGCCCCTCCCCAACGGCCTGCACCTTTACCAGATAAATCACTGACAATCAGAGAAATATTCAATTTATGATTAGATTGAACAATGGCCATAATAATAAGAATAATCCTAAAAATTAAATGTCTGACTTCTGACTTTATTCAAGTTCCTGATTTAACCAACTCAGATAACCTTGACTTCCTTTTACAATGGGTAAACTAATAATTTCAGGAACTTCGTAGGGATGAATTTCTTGGAGGGTATTTTCTAGGGTTTGGTAATTTTGTTGACTACTTTTTATTAAACAGATCCATTCTTCATCTTGACATAACTCATTTTCCCAACAATAATGACTACTGATTGGACCAATAATTTGTATACAACCTGCTAATTTTTTAGCCAACAAAGTTTTGGCGATTTGATCAGCATCTTCCTTTGTTGATGTTGTTGTTATGACAACAATAAATGGTGAAGACATAAATTAAATTTTCTATCTAGATTACAGTTGAGTTTGATGTTGGAACAAATGATATTCTAAATTATACCAGAATAATCGTTCTGAATTTGATCATAATGAGTTACAATTTTCTCGTATCTATTACTTAAAAATCATTAGCTTATGGTTATATCGAAATCTAAATTCGGACGGTTTTCTTATTGGAACCTTGCTCAAATATTAATGTATATCGGTATATTAATTACATTATTTTGGTTATTTATTGCTTTATTTGCTCCTATTTTACGAGGAATTGGCTTTCTTCAAAATCCCACAGACTTATTAAGTAATATTCCTGGAGAGTCTCCTAGTTTACGTCATTGGTTAGGAACCAATGTTAGAGGATATGATGTATTTTCTCGTACCCTATTAGGTTCCCAAGCTGCTTTAAAAGTTGTTATCTTGGCAACCCTTTTATCGATGATAATTGGAGTGCCTTTGGGCTTAATTAGTGGATATTTGGGCGGAAAAGTTGATAAAATTTTGTTGTTTTTTATGGACACGATTTATACAATTCCTGGTTTATTATTATCGGTCACTTTAGCTTTTATTTTGGGACGGGGAATTCTAAATGTGGCAATTGCGGTTAGTATTGCCTACATTCCTCAATATTATCGGATTGTTCGTAACCATACCACCAGTGTCAAAAATGAGTTATTTATCGAAGCAGCAAAAGCTATGGGAGCAACCCCGACTCGTGTGTTATCTCGCTATCTATTTTTAAATGTTATTCAAAGTGTCCCTGTGGTCTTTACCTTAAACGCTGCTGATGCTATTTTAGTGTTAGGAGGATTAGGGTTTTTGGGATTAGGATTACCTGAAGAAGTTCCCGAATGGGGTCATGATCTCAAAGAAGCATTACCTGACTTATCTACAGGTATTTGGTGGACAACTTTATTCCCTGGAATGGCTATGACATCAATGGTTGTGGGATTATCATTTATAGGGGAAGGTATTAGTGAAATGTTTAACCCTGCTTTACGCAATAAACGATGAAAGTTAAAGAAATTGGGGAACAAGGACTCCTAAAAAAATTACAGTGTTTTTGTCCCCATGATATAATCGGTGATGATGGGGCTGTTTTATCTATTGATCCTCAACAGCAGTTAGTGGTGACCACTGATGTCTTAGTAGATGGGGTACACTTTAGCGACCTGACTACTCCTCCCCAGTCTGTCGGTTGGCGTGCTGTTGCTGCTAATTTATCGGATTTAGTCGCGATGGGAGCTAGTCCTGTGGGAGTCACTGTCGGTTTAGCTTTACCAGGAGAACTCTCGGTTACTTGGGTAGAGCATCTGTATCAAGGCATGAACAGCCTCTTAGCTCAATCTAAGACACCCATTTTAGGAGGAGATATTTGTCGTTCCGAAGTAACAACCGTTAGCATCACAGCTTTAGGCCAAGCTTTTCCTCATCATATTATGAAGCGTTCTACGGCTCAACCTGGACAGGTCATTGTCACTACAGGCTATCATGGAATGTCACGGGCCGGACTAGAATTATTGCTCAATCCTAGTGTAGCAGGTAATTTAGACATAGAAGCTCAAAATAGGCTTATTAAAGCGCATCAATACCCTAAACCCCGTTTAGACTGCCTTCCTTATCTGCGGGAAATGATGGAAACCCATTCAATCACAGGGATGGATAGTAGTGATGGTTTAGGGGATGCTATTGTGCAGATTTGCTCCATGAGTGGGGTCGGCGCACAGATACACCTATCCAAATTACCATGCGTATCTATGTTATCACAGTGGTTTAGTTCAGCGCAAGGTTTAGATTGGGTGTTATATGGGGGAGAAGATTTTGAATTAGTATTATGCTTACCAGAAGAAAGAGGCAAGGAACTGGTTGAAAAGATAGGACAAGAAGCCAAAATTATTGGCAAAATTGTCGAAGAAAAATCAGTGATCTTAATAGATGGAAACCAACAACAATCCTTAAGTTTAGACCAAGGTTTTCAGCATTTTTCATAAGAGTTATTATCTCTCAAAAACAGTAAGGAATAGGGGAAAGAATAATTTTTAGAATCTCAATTTCTCCCACGTCAGTTATATTATGGTGAACTGGGGAACACTTAAAGTCTATGAAAATTTGTTATAATAGAAAAAATTAAAGCAATTAGTTAATTTTTAGAGCTTTCAGTTAAGACAATGATTAATAAATATGGGCTAAAAAAAGTTGTTCAAGGATTACTCCTAATTTCTATTTCTTTAATATCCTTGGAGCAATGCAATCGGGCGATTGCTAATGAGAATACACCAAACTCAACGGAAAATCAACAACAAAATTCAACTAAAAATCCCTTAATTGGAACAGAATGGCAGTTAGTTAGTTGGACTGAAAACCAAGCATTAAGTAAAGAAAACTCTACCCTGATATTTGAAAAAGATAGGCTATCAGGAAGTGGCAGTTGTAACCGTTATACTGCAGGATATGCTGTTCAAGAAAATGCCATGAAAGTTGGTTTAATTGCTGCAAGTCGTAAAGCTTGTCCTGAAGAAGTCATGAAACAAGAAATGTTATTTTTATCAGCTTTAGAAGGAGCAAAACTTTATAGTATTAATGCCAAAGGACAATTACAAATTGCTTATATTAAACAAAAAGGAATTGGTATAATGACTTTAAAGAAAATAAGTAATGATAATAATAAAATAGTAGAAAAAACAGTTTATATTAGTCCCGAAACCGTAGATTGTATTGGAGTTGCGCCTCAACAATGCTTGCAAATTAAAGAAAATTTAGGAGATAATTGGATATTATTTTATGGATCAATTGAAGGATTCGACTATGAACCTGGATATTTTTATGAGCTAAGAATTGCTCAAAAAAAAAAATAAATTCTCCTCCTGATAGTAGCAGTATTCAGTGGTCACTCATTGAAATTATTAGTCAGAAACCAGTTAAGGAGAAAACCAAAATATGGCTAGATGATAATGAACTAAAAAACTGGAATAATGTGGGAAAAATGATTCCCAATGCACCAAAAATTGAGGCAGAACTTCCCAGTATTGATAGATGTAAAGACCAATTAAGAGACGCAAAAACCCCCCAAGAAAGAGCTATAATCAAAGGTGGTTGGGAATTATTTGGTCCTCAACAAACCTACAATGAAACCACAGTTATTACTGCTATGAGTGGAGTGGATGGAATGTGTCGTCCTTTGGGTTATCAAGCATTTGTATTCGTAGGAGAACAGTTTGCAGGAACTTTATCACCTCAACCGATGAACTCTCGAACCGATGGCGATATTTCTCACATTTTCTTAACAAGTTCTTCCCGCTTATTTGTAGAATATAAACGCTACAATAACAGTGATCCGTTATGTTGTGCTTCTGGAATGAGTCGGGTATTATTTAACATTGAACCCAAAGACGCTAAACCCCTTTTAGTTCCTGTTGAAGTGATGACAGAAGAATAAAAAATTGTTTATTAAATAAGTATTAAGAAAATCAAGGAATTGAATCATCGAGAAATAACAGAAATTAATTTATTTTATCTTTCAAAAAAGCTGTATTACCATTGAGGTAAGAAAAATAGAAACAAAGAGGACTGATCATGCGTTATGCAGTGATTATTGAAAAGGGAAGATTTCATTACGGTGCTTATGTTCCTGACTTACCTGAATGTTCTGCGGTAGGACAAACAGTAGAAGAGGTAAAAAAGTCCATTTATGCCTCCATTTCTGCCCATCTTAACAGTTTACAAGCAGAAGGTAATGAGTTTCCTAATCCTAAAACCTTATGTGAATATGTAGAAATCAGTTAATGTAAGTCAATGTAAGGTAGCGATCACTATAATTTAATTATATCTTGATTGCTCCTTACCTTAATACAATATTAAGTTAGGAGAGAATCAAAAAGCCATTTCTGATCTACAAAAATCTGCCAATTTATTACCAACAAGGAAACATAGCAGAGGCTAAAAAAATCCTACAAACTCTTCAACAAATCAAATAAATGGCTGCTTAATACGCTGCCTTAAAACGATTGTTGAAATAGTTTAAGGGATTCTAATTGTTGATTTTGTTGTTGTAATTGTGTGGCGATAGAATTACAAACAAGATCACACAAAGGAAACACTAAAGGATTAGCAATTGCATAAAAAACATTTACCCCTTCTTGGGTTCTATTGACAATTCCTGCTTGGGTTAATACTTTTAAATGTTTAGATACATTTGCCTGTCCTAAACCCGTCATTTCAATGATTTGAGAAACGTTTTTTTCCCCACTTTTTAACGCACAAATAATCTGTAGGCGACTCACTTCTGATAAGACTTTAAAAAAATCAGCAATCATACCTAACACAGCAGGAGGGAGGTTAGAAATCTCTTCATTTCCGAATAATGTTGTCTCGGTAGGGTATTGAGTGGCAGTGATTTTCGCCATATTGTTATATAGGTAACAAACTATCTGTACATATTATGATTTTTAATTATAGCTTAATTAATGCTAAGTTCCTATATTACTAAATAGTTTTGACACTCCCACGGCTAGAAGCGCGTGGGATTCTTGGTTCAATGATTCAACTTACTCTGACAGGTATTGCTACCAACCAAAATAGAGGTCGAATCTCCCCAAGCGTTGAGGTCTTCTGACCAACTTCCGATATGCCCTATCGTAGCCTTTTTGAGTATATTTAATGCTGCCATTTTGTCTCTATCTTCAGAGTATCCACAGGAACAAACATGAGTTCTAACTGATAGAGATTTCTTGATTAGTTGACCACAATTAAAGTATTCTTGGCTGGTATATGCAGGGTTAACAGCAATAGTTAATCTACCATATTTAACCCCAAAATATTCAATCCATTTTCTTAATTGTGACCAACCTGCATCATTAATACTCTTGGCTAGTTTTCGATTACGCACAAGGTTTTTGACTTTTAAATCTTCATAGGCTATCAAGTCGTTTGACTGAATTAAACGGAGTGCTAATCTCTTAGCTAACTCTTCTCGTTGCCTACTTACTTTTAAATGCCCCAAGGCATACTTTCTTCTAGCCTTTATGTAGTTATGGGACTGCTTCTGATTTTTCCTAAATTTCTTAGACTTCCTTCTGTTAAGTTTATTAAGACGTTTTTCTGCCTTGCGATAATATTTAGGAGGTTCTACAATGTTTTGATTACTATCAGCATAGAGATATTTTAAACCCACATCTAAACCTACACATTTCTTAGTAAGTTCTAGGCTCGGAGTGATCTCTCTAACATCAAGCTTCAATATTAACTGTACGAAATATCCATCAGCACGTCTCACTATTCTAACTCGTTGGATTTGCCATTCTTGGAAATAATATAAGTCTCGACTACCTATTAGTTTTAATTCACCAATGTTTTTACCATCAGTGAAAGTTATTCTTTTACTGTATCGATTGAGTTTCCATCCTGACTTTTTAAACTCAACAGAACGAGTGCGTTTAGAGTATTTAGGATATCCTTTTTTGCCAGGAATATTGTTCTTACAGTTATTGTAAAATTTAAGAATTGCAGTCCAGGTACGTTCGCAAGCTTGTTGACAAGCCGTAGAGTTAAGAGCTTTAACAAAAGGATATTCATTTCTTAATTGAGTAGTATATTTATAAATATCTTTTTGTCCTACGCCTTTGTTATCTTCCCAATATCTAAGGCACTTGTTCCTTACAAATTGGACTGTACGAATAGCCTCGTCAATGGCTTGAAAGGAGTGTTTTTTCCCTCTTAACTTGTACTCTAGGATAAACATCTTGCGGTATCGACCTACTAGGCAAATCATTCTAGCACAAAAAACAGAAGTTGTCACTCCACCTAAAGGTGGGCATTCTACATCCCACGAGTGAACTGCGTGGGCTTTGAATGCAGTATACTTTAAATTAAAGGAAGTCAAAAAAACGACCATCCTTAAGCTAATTCAGACTAAAATAAAAAGAAAATGAACAGGAAATAAATAATGGAATTAGAAGAATTATTGAGTAAATATAGGCGAGGAGACAGGAAATTTCAGAATATTGTTCTCACAGAAGCAGATTTAATCGATATTAATCTTTCAGGTGTGGATTTTCAGGGAGCAGATTTACGACAATCTCGCCTAGGAAAAAGTGTTTTTTGTCAAGCAAACTTAAGAAAAGTTAATCTTAGCGAGTCAATTCTCTGGGGAACTGATTTGAGGGATGCAGACTTATCTCAAGCAATATTAAGAGATGCGGATCTCAGTGGGGGAAAATTGATTGATGCTAACCTCACCGATGCTTATTTAAGTAAGGCTAGTTTGTGTGGGGCCAATTTAACAGGGGCAATATTATTAAGAGCTATTTTATATGAAGTGGATTTGCGTCCGACTTCTGAGAGAAGAACCAATTTAGGACAAGCAAATTTAAGTCAAGCCGACCTATGTTATGCCAACTTAAGTTCAGCTTTATTATACCAAGCCAATTTATCAGGGGCAAGGTTATGCCGAGCCAAATTAACACCAGAACCCTATCGATCGCCTTTTCCAACTGATTTAACAGAAGCCAATTTACAGGAGGCTGATTTGAGTTATGCTGACCTCAGTAACGCTATTTTAGTTAACAGCAATCTAAGGGATGCAGACTTAACTGGAACAATTTTAACCAATGCTGATTTACGGGGAGCAATTATGCCAGATGGTGAGATTTATAAAAGTTTTGATTGAATCTGTAAAGAAGATAAATTTTTCAAAAGGCTTTCTGAGGTTACATCTAGAATGTGAGAGTCATTATAGAGGAATTATTACCCATTAATCTGATGTTTTCTTTAATTTTAGCACAAGCTCAACAGCCTTCACCAGAAGATGTAGCAGCTATCCAATTAATCAGTAATCTTATTTCCTTAATTTCCTATCTTGTTGGAGCTTTTTTTTGTTGGAAGATTTTTGAAAAATGTGGGGTAGAAAATGCTTGGTTTGCTTGGATTCCTATTCTCGGTGTTTATGCTAATTTTCAAGCTGGAGATGAAGAACAGCCTGTTCTTTGGACAATTTTAGCTTGTATTCCGTGTATTAATATTGTGGCGATAATTAAATTAATTATTGCCTGGGTGAGAATTTTTCAGAAATTAGGAAAATCTCCTTGGTTATTGTTACTTTCTATTATTCCTTGTGTGTGGTTTATTCTCTTAGGTTATCTGGCTTTTGGATAATTAAGTAAAAAGATAGATACTCAAACAAAAATACATAAGTTTATGATAAAATTAAAACATAGAAAAATTATTTTTTTGATTCTTATTGCCATGTTAGCAGGAGGATCAATGGCAGCTTATTCTCTATCAGAAGTTAACTTTTTTATCAAAACAATTCAGTTAGTTGTTTTTCAACAGTTGATGACAGTTATTATTTATTTGATTTGTTTTGGTGAAGACTTATTTAGTCGTCGATAGTGACAATTTTTTAACAAAAATGTTATCTAAAAAGCCAAAAGTATTCAGTAATTTATCTCCTCAAGAAAAAAAGAGAAAGATTTTTCGATTGATTTTGTTAGTTTTGCCAATTTTTATTAGCTATTTAACCAATTTTGGCTTAAAAATTCCCTTGCCAGGATGTCCTTTATTACATTATTTAGGAGTACCTTGTCCTGGGTGGGGAATAACGCGCTCCTTTCAAGCAATCGCCAAAGGAAATGTATTAGAAGCGATGAATTTTCATTTATTTGGACCGATTCTTTTTGTTATTTTTTTAAGCTTAACTTTCCATTTAATTTATGAAATTATTAAAAATCAAACTATCTCGACTGCTTATATAAAAATACTAACAAACTCAAACTATCAAATTATTTTTTTATTGATTTTATTCGGTTATCATGGAACAAGACTACAAAACTTATGGAAAACAGGGGAATTATCTCACTCTTTTCTGCATTCTCCTCTTATACAGTTAATTTTTACTGGTCACTGGTTACTAAGTACCTGGACAAAAATAAACGTTACTTGTTTAAGTTAAGCAGAGGAGGCAGAGGGTGCAGAGGAAGCAGAGGAGGAGGGTTTATAGAGTAATTTACATTTCTTAAGACAGTTCACTGTATTTATGTCCGACTACTTATTAACTGGTAACTGATAGAAAAATTTATTGTATAATTAAAGGTTGCGGTCAAAAATCAAAAAAGGAACAACCAATCATGGCAAAACGAGTTCAAGTGGTATTGAATGAATCAATTAATAAATTAGGAAAAAATGGCGATTTAGTAGAAGTTGCGCCAGGATATGCTAGAAATTATTTACTTCCTAAAAAATTAGTCACCCTTGCTACCCCTGGTATTCTCAAACAAGTGGAACAACGCAGGGAAAAAGAAAGACAAAGACTCTTAGCCGAGAAACAAGAAGCTGAAGCGAGAAAAACAGCCCTCGAAACCATCAAACGCTTTACCATTCGTAAAGAAGTTGGGGAAGGAGAAGCTATTTTTGGGACTGTTACCACTTCAGAAGTCGCTGAAGCGATTCAAGCAGCAACTAACCAAGAAGTGGACCGTCGGGGGATTACTTTACCTGAGATTAATAAAACTGGTTTCTACGAAGCAACGGTTAAACTTCATTCCGAAGTCACTGCAACTATTGAGATTCAAGTTGCACCCCTTTAGAGATGGGAAGGGTTATAGTTGGGGGTAGGTTAATACCTACCTCGACTACTCGACTATGGAAAAACAAAGATTTTGAACGTAAATAGGAGAAATAACCATGATAACTTTAGCTAAATGGTCAGTTGATGATTATCATGCCATGATTGAAGCGGGTATTTTAAGCGATCGCCCTGTAGAATTATTGGCAGGAGAAATTGTAGAAATGTCCCCAGAAGGCCCTTTACATCGTTATACACTCACTGAAAGTGTGAAATATTTACGCTCAGTTTTGGAGGATAAAGCAGAAGTACAAGAAGCTCATCCTATTACTTTATCAGACTCAGAACCTGAACCGGATATAACCATTATTCAATCCCCTAATAGTCGTTATAAAACCCGTCATCCTTATCCTGAAGACATTTATTGGTTAATAGAAATAGCGAATACAACCTTGACGAGAGATTTAACTTTAAAACAACGTATTTATGCAAACAATAACATTAGGGAATATTGGGTGGTTAATCTGGTTAAAACAGAAATTACTGTCTTTACTCAACCGCTAAATGATAGTTATCAACAGCAACAAATTTATAAACAAGGAAATATTTGTGCTTTAGCTTTTCCTGATATTCAGATTTCTGTTAGCAAAATTTTACAACAATAAAAAGATGTCTGTTCATAATTGGTTATCATTAATTAATTTGAACAAGATCGAGTCATTTATGATAAGCTCTAAAAAATCTTCAATCCTAACTCAAAACTAAAAATGAATTTTTCAAGATTAGGAACTCCACTATTAGCAACAACCTTCGTCTTCTTAACTCCTCCAGAAATCATTGCTAGAAACGATATCCGAACTGTAGGAGTTCAGTTTGCAAGGGGTGAAAATAGTGCTGTGATAGAAGACTCCATTACAGGTTATGAAGTGGTAGACTATGTTCTTCGTGCTAAACAAGGACAGTCTATGAACGTTAGTATGGCCACAGATAATAGAGCAAATTATTTCAACATCTTAGCACCCCATGAAGATGCGATCGCCATGTTTAATAGTTCTATGAATGGAAACCAATATGAGGGAAAACTTCCTGAAAGTGGTGAATATAAAATCCGAGTTTATATGATGCGTAGTGCTGCACGACGTAACGAAAAAGCGAATTATCGTCTTGAAATAATTATTGATTAATCTAAAATTATAATGGATTTTGTTTAGGAATGCCAACAGAACGAGGAAACTGGTTAGAAGTTTTAGTCATTTTTTTGACATAAATAAAGTGGCGTATACTTGTAGTTAAAGGGGTGTTAAACTGTTTGACTAAGATAAGTTTACCTCCTAATTGTTTTAAGGCATTATTGAGGTTTAATTCTTCTTCTTTTTGCCAGTTTCCTCGATATAAAACCCCAATTCCTCCTACTTTGAGAAAAGGTAAAACATATTCAGCACAAACAGAGGGTTCTCCTACTGCACGAATTAACGCTAAATCATATTTTTCTCGATGTTCTAGAAAATGTCCGATGTCTTCTGCACGACCAATAATTGTTTGAGAATTAGACAATTTTAAAGCTTCTAGAAAGAGGTTGATAACCTTAATTTTTTTACGAGTTGAATCAAGTAATGTTAGTTTCCAATGAGGAAAAATAATACTAATAGGAAGACCAGGAAAACCTGCACCTGTACCGATGTCAATGACTTTTAATGAATCTTTATACTCCAAAAAATCTAAACCAATTACACCAGCTAAGGAGTCCCAAAGGTGCTTTTCCCAGAAGTCTAATGGTTCAGTAATACGAGTTAAATTAATTTGACGATTAATTAATAGTATTTCTTGGTAAAGTTTTTCCCATTGTTCTAGTTGTTCTTGAGTAGGTTGCCATTGTAAACTATCTTGCCAAATATTTTTAAAAGTTGGTAATGTCATAAACTAAAGGGTTTAAAATACAGCGAATTCAGTAATTTTTCGTCTTTCTAGGAATTTATATAAGGGAATGATCCTATCTTCTTACTGTTTACTGGATACCAATCTTCATCTAAGAGATAATCGAACCATCCACTAGGTAATTGAGTGGGATAATCTGATTCTTTCCGCTTAATAACTTTTCTTCCATCCGCACGTTTTCCTTCTTTAATCGCTAATCTTCTTGCTTTAGGATAAACTATTTCCACTGCATCAGGTAAGTAGCGACGTAATGATCCTGATTTTTCTAAAGCAGATTGTATTCTTAAACGGTGTTCATCAATGGAATCATACCAACTTTTATTCATCCAATCAGGTGCATCACTTTGAACATAA
>JAAUYD010048863.1_pt1 | contig 49983 bp, 34 predicted proteins | sample 7278101 | NCBI WGS metagenome assembly JAAUYD01 (sample SAMN14350128, study PRJNA611818) | marine sediment metagenome | isolation source: surface marine sediment (0.6m) | place: French Polynesia: Moorea | collected 2018-08
CACACATCTTGCACCTGGGTCAGAAACCGGGTTTATTGAGAATATTAACCTGTTAAAACCGTTATTTTTCGTTTATAAACCCGGTTTCTCAATGCTTGTTGAGAATGGTGCAAGATATGACGTAGGGTATTTTGTAGCTTGCTTCCCCGTAGGGGTATTTTAAATTTTAAATTGTTATGACCAATTACCAATTATTTGTTCAAATCCACTGGTAGGCAAGAATATTTAAAGCAACTCCATTGATAAATACAATCACCATTAAAGCTATCTGATACCACTCTATTGGTCTGACGGTTAAATCCATCGCTGCGTGTACAAAATTCATCAACGTATAAAACACTGTGACGCCAAAGTGAATCATTCTATATAGGGGTGAGGCATTAAAAACAGTGAGGAGAATGGCAAGCATGGGAATAATGAAGAATCCCAGCATTAACCAAGGATGGGATAAAGGCATTTTACCTTTATAGCTTGGCATGGCAACATTTTCACCGTAGAGAATTGGCATAAAAGCTAATTGACTGTGAAAGACTGTCCCGAATAAAAATACTGCCCACAATGCTATGATTTGTGCCTGAATACTTAAATCCATATATCCTCCTTATAGTGGGAATTGGTAATTGGTAATTGGGAATTGGTAATTGGGAATTGGGAATTGGTAATTGGGAATTGGGAATTGGTAATTGGTAATAGTTATAAATCTCTACTTATAGATATATTCAAAAACTTTGAGGAACTTGTGGGGATCGTCTTCAGTTTACATTAATGTTACGGAACTTTATAAAAAGATAAAAACAAGAATTAAGAGCTTTATAATGACTATCATTGTCTTAGAGGGATTTTGCCCTTATCTTGTAAAGTCAAAATCTTTATAGATTAACATTATCTATTTTCAAATTGGCGGATGGATAAAAAAAGAACTATATAATTAGGGAGAATCAGTGTTATTACTGAATTGCTAATATTGGTTAACTGACTAATTATGCTTTTGTTCGCCGTCTATTGCCAATCTCGTTGAAAAATGGAGGTGGCGACAAATGTTTAACCGTTTATACCTTGTCATTGTCATGCTATTGTTTGGGGTAGTTATGCCTCTAACTGGGTGTCGTCAAAGTTCGACAACCACCCCAACCCCAGAAAAGCTGCAAATTATGGTCAGCATTCCCCCGCAAAAGTACTTTGTGGAACGCATTGGTAATGGATATGTGAATGTCAATGTCATGGTTCCTCCGGGAGCGGAACCCCATACCTTTGAACCGAAACCAGAACAACTCAAAGCCCTTAGTCGTTCCCAGGCTTATATGCGTATTCGCATTGAATTTGAATCAGCCTGGATGGATAAAATCAAGGGGGTAAACCCTAAAATGCTGATTGTGGATACCACTCAGGGTATTCAGCGATTGCCAATCTCACCTGAATTTGATCAAGAAGGAGAAAATCTCGACCCCCATATCTGGCTTTCACCCCAGTTGGTTAAAATTCAGTTACGGACAATCACTGATGCATTAGTCAAACTGGATACTAAAAATCAGGAGGTATATCAGGGTAACCTGGAGCGATTTGTAGCAGATATCGATAACTTAGATGCCGATATGCGTAAGAAGCTACAAGGAGTAAAAAATCGCAAATTTATTGTTTTCCATCCTGGTTGGGGCTATTTTGCCCGTGATTATGAACTGGAAATGATTCCTATTCAAGTTGGGGGACAGGAACCCAGTGCGGCTGAACTAGCAGCATTAATTACTAAGGCGAAAAAGGAAAACATTAAAGTAATCTTCGTAGAACCCCAGTTTAGTAAACAGGCTGCTGCAACTATCGCCAAGGAGATTGGTGGGGAAGTCTTAGTTATCGATCCTCTATCAGCAGATTGGTTGAATAATTTACGTCAAGTTTCTCGTACTTTTGTCAAGGTTTTAAGTCAGGGTAGTGTTTTTTACGTATATACCATGGGTAAGGTATAAGACTATATCTTTATTTCAATGTGGAAATAGGGAGGGGTGAAGGGAGGAAATATGAAAACAAATAAGACTATAGAAAATAGAAGAAATACAGAGATAAAAGCAGAGATGATATTGATTCAGCATCTCTGGGCTGGGTATGACCATGAGCCAGTGTTAGAAGATATCAACCTTTGCGTGCAGGAGCTAGATTTTATTGGTTTGATTGGTCCCAATGGCAGTGGCAAGACGACCTTGTTTAAAGTTTTACTGGGACTACTGCCACCAATGGGGGGTGAAGTGCGGATCATGGGGATGAATGTCAAAAAGGGACGACGTTATCTTGGCTACGTACCCCAGTCAGTAGAATTTGATAGTGCTTTCCCCATTAGTGTTTGGGATGTGGTATTGCTGGGAAGGTTGGGGAAACGGCGATTGCTACAACGTTATACCTCTAAGGACAAGGAATGTGTCGCTGAGGCTTTACGTAGTGTGGAAATGCTGGATAAGCGCGATCGCTCCCTGAGTGAACTGTCTGGAGGGCAAAGAAAGCGGGTTTATATTGCTCGTGCTTTAGCCACAGAACCAAAAATCCTGCTGTTGGATGAACCCCTTGCAGGTATTGATCCTCATGGGGAAACCCACATTTACGATTTATTGCAACAGTTAAATGAATATATCACCATTTTGATGATTTCCCATGATATTGGCGCGATCGCATCTTGTGTGAAAACCGTGGGTTGCTTAAATCGGCGTTTGTATTATCACGGTGAACGGGAGATTACCCCAGAAATGTTACAGGTAGTTTATCAGTGTCCCATTGACTTAATTGCTCATGGTGTACCCCATCGAGTTTTCCCCCAGCATTTGATTGAGGAAATTAAGCGATGATTGAAGCACTACAATTTGATTTTATGCGCAATGCATTGATAGCTGGGGTGTTGGTAAGTATTGCCTGCGGGATTATTGGTACCTTTGTAGTGATTAATCGTATTGTCTTTATCAGTGGTGGTATTGCCCATGCTGCCTATGGTGGCATTGGATTGGGGTACTATTTGCGATTTAACCCAATTTTAGGGGCAATTATCTTTAGTGTAGCAGCTGCTTTAGGCATGGGTATGGTTCAACGCCGCACCAAGCAGAGGGCAGATACGATTATTGGGGTAATGTGGGCAATGGGGATGGCTGTGGGAATTATCCTGGTGGACTTGACGGGGGGTTACAAAGCAGATTTGATGAGCTATCTGTTTGGCAGTATCTTAGCTGTTTCCAGCAATGACCTACTGATTACCCTAGTGCTAGATATAATTATTATCGCCCTAGCGGTGTTTTTCTACAAAGAATTACTGGCAATCTCCTTTGACGAAACTTTTGCTACCATCACCAACGTGCCAGTGGATGCCATTTATCTGACCTTAATGTGTATGATTGCCCTGACTGTGGTGATGATGATGCGGGTGGTGGGATTAATTATGGTAATTGCCTTGCTGACAATGCCAGCTGCTATTAGCAGTCAATTTGTGCGGGATATGCGGAAAATGATGGTAATGGCAAGTATCTTGGGTATGTTTTTTACCACCGTAGGATTGTGGTTATCTTATAGCCTAAATTTGACCTCTGGGGCGACAATTATCTTAGTTGCTGGTGTTACCTATGTGTTAAGTACAGCAATCAAGCCATTAATGCGACGTACCCATAATAAAGGAGGAAAAATGGCGATCCCCCCCAGGAATCCCCAGGTGCAAGCCAAGAAATAAAGCAACCCCCATCGGATTCAATTCCCAGTCTCATAGCCAGGGAAAATATCAGGAAGGGGTAAGATGCCCATTCCACAAAACAGCATTGATTAACTATCTACGCACTCCGCTTTCGCTACGTGCGAGAAGGGATGAATATGAGTAAAGCAAAAATATCAGGAAGGGACAAGATACCTATTCCACAAAACGGCATTGCTGAATTGGAATATGAATTTACAAAATAGACCTCACCACGCCACTTGCTACAACGCGGGGTAGACGAAGGCTTCTCGTAGAGTACCCGCGCAACGCAGTGGCTCCCCTTCCCCTCTCCGCGAGTTCGGAGAGGGGTGTCCGTAGGACGGGGTGAGGTTTTTATTTCAGATTCATAACTATATTCAGCAACCCCCACAAAACTATTAAAATCATCCCCCATTTATGCAACGCCAAAACTTTTTCTATGAAAAATATTCCACAAAATAATAATAGCAAAATATTTAGTAGTAACTTAGGGTTTATTGCCCTGTGTTTCTTAATCGGTTTAGCTGGATTTGGTTATATTCTGGCAACATTGCCCGGAACAGAATCTCCCATAGATCCATCTCGAACCTGCATTACTGGCGGTTGGAAATTCGCATTAATTATCACCCATATTCTTACCTTTGCCTTAATTCCTCTGGCAATGAAAATTTTTTATCAAAGTTTAAATAACTTAGGATTGGGGTTGAGACAAATTTTTGCTTCCCAGTTGGGTTTAGCTTTTATTATGGTGGCAATCGCTTCAGAAATTGGCTGGCATGTTACGCAATGCTGGTACTATCAAAATGATTTCACAATGCTGAATTTCATGTTTTACTTTTTCTTGATTTCAGCATTTTCTCTGTGGTCAGATGGTTTAGTGAAAAAGACGACTGTAATTACAAATTTAATCAATATTTTGTTTAGTATCAGTTTGTTAATTGTTTCAATTTTGTACCCTTTAGGTTATCAAGCACAAAACGATAATTTGAAAATTCCTATTTATATTGCACTAACTCTAGTTTTTAGCGTCTTGACTTATCGAGGTTATCAAATACTCGACAAAGATTGGAAAATTATTCTTGTGCCAATTTTCTCAGTTGGAGTTAACTTAATCTTTGTGTTTCTTCTAGATAAGTTTGGAGGCAATCCCTATACCGATCCCCAGGTGAGTTTGAATGCTTTGTTTCATATCCTTCACGATTTAATGGGTACACAAGCAGGAATGGCTATCTTTACCTGGCTGGTCTACAGGAAAGGTATTGCTCAAAATCTTCAGCAAAATTAACACTCTAGGGTGTCGGGGAACAGGAGAGGGAAAGGGAAGCCAGCGCATTGCTTTGTTGCCCAAAGTTGTAACGACTATATTGCACAAAGGGTGAAAATCGCTATATTTGCATTAAAATAAAAACTAACAGAGTAGTTAAAGCCACCCTTTCCTATGAGGGGGGAAACAATCAGGAAAAAACTCCAGTGGCTAAACATCAATCCAAACAGCGCTCACACCAACAGATTTCTAGCAAAGGGACAGAACTGAGTGAAAACTCCTTGGGGATGAAATTACAAGAGTTGCTTGGGCAGCAAAAATATCGGCAGGCATTGTCAGAAATCAAAAAAATTCAGCGATCGCACCCGGAAATGAAATTTAGTCCCCCAGAATCAGAGATTTGGTTGTTGCGGGGAAAACAGGAATTCCAAAAACAAAATTTTAAACAGGCAGAAAAATCCTTTGCACGCGCTTTAGAATTGGGTTTGGTGGGAGAAGTTCACTATTGGCAAGCTAAATGTCTGCTGGAATTAAATCAATTGGATGCAGCGCTGGTATTACTCCGTGATGCTTTCGAGACGGACACCCTGGTTAAAGACTACAGCATCTGTTATCTGAAACTGCTATTGCTTAAGGGAGATACTGCCACAGTTGAAGAATTAATTACAGAACAACCCAAAAGGTTTTATGCTGCCCAACTCCGCTGGGTACAGGGGGTGCTAGCGCTTAAGCAGGGACAACCAGAAGCAGCTTTGACATCTTTTGAAAAAATTAAGCGTCCCGTCACCCCAGGAGATTTACCACTTGCTTGGAATGTTTACAGCCAGCAAATGAGTGGTAATTGGGGTGCAGCTTCTAATCGTTTGGATATGTATGCATATAGATCCTTTAGCAATCCAAAGTATGTGGAACATCCAATTTTAGAGCGATTGGCAGTTGCCCAACAGGCAAAAACTGGACACTCACCCCTAGAATTCCAGAATCTGGAACCAGAAGATCCAGTCATCCAAGATGCACTATTAGCATTGACAGTTGTACGGCTAATTAATAATCACAACTATGACGATGCTGCCCATGTGTTCCTACAGATGGAGGGACATTCAACTTGCTTCCCAGAACTCAAGAATCTGCGTAAATCAATATTTATTCTTGCAGGTCAACAGGCATTAGATCAAAGAGAAACAGAATATGCAGAACTATTTTGGCTGCTTTCGTTAACAGACAAACCCTTTAATCCCCAGTTGGCAGTAAATCTCTTAGAAGTCTTGAGTGCTAATGATTCTCACAAACAACGCCAACATGTTTTAAGCCAGTTTTTGCGGTGGTTGGAGGTGGAAGGAAGACAAAAGCCCCAAGAATGGTCCGATACACGCTTAAAATCAACCCTAGCTCATCTGCATTGCTGGATGGCAGATAGTTACATGGCGCTAAATCGCCAAAGGGATGCTTTCAAATCTTTGCAAGTAGCAGAAATTCTTTCTCCTAGATTACCAGAAGTATTGGGACGCAAGGGATTAGTTGCTACCTCAGAGAAAAATTATACTGAAGCCATCGCCTTAATTACCCAAGCCATTGAAGGTGGCTGTCGTTTTGAAGAAATTTACACTGCCTTGCTGTTTTGTTGGGAGAAATTAGGAGACGAACAAGCACACAATGAAGCTCGTCGCCGTTTTGGCAAGCATTTTGACGACCTCAGTGTTGATACAGAAGTAAAAGTCTTACCCTGGATAGATGCTCTATCTACCTTAAGTTATCCCTTCTTTAGTCGTTTAGTGCAGGCAGAAGATGAACAAGATCCAGCCATATCTGCTTGTCAGATATTCGTGAATGCCGTCGAAAGTACGCCTAATTCTGGGGGTCGAGTTTCATTAAACCAAAAAACAGCAACCCAACAGTGGGATACTCTCCTGGAAAAATTATCTGGTCAGGAACAAATTCCTGTGTTGCAGGCGATCGCCCTTTCTGTTCATCTATTCAGCAAACGGGAAAAAGGCATTGCTGCTGTGAAAAATCAATATCTGCAACAATTGTTCAACCTCTCAACAGAGCACCCAGAAGCGAGAATTGCCCATTTAGTTGTTTTAGCTGTCAAAGAAAGTAGTCCCCAAAAACTAGAATATCCTCTGCAATTCTACCTCCAGAACATGCCCCAACCAGGTAATGCTTTGGCAAATATTCAACTCCAAGCACGGCGTTTTGGCAAGATTACCACTCTTTTACCAGCCTTGGAATCAGCACTACAGCGAGAACCCCAAAACCCCTTGTTGCTACTAGCTAAAGCTACAACCTACGAGGTTGAGAGTCGAGAATATGAACAATTAAAGCAACAGGGATTTGAATTAGCCCGTCGTCTACAAGATTCTAAAGCATTGCAAGCATTCCGGGAAGAACAAGCGTTGCTGGATGCTAGAGAATCTCAAAGAATTATGCCAGACTCAGAGGAATTTTACGAGATAGATATCTCAAATATTGATGACTTCTTATTAATCATACTTCAACAAAAGTTTGGTGACAAAATTCCCGAATCAGAACTTGAAAAAATGCTTCCAGAACTCAAGCAAAAGATGTTAAATGATATGCCTGATTTCTTTGATGATGAAGATGAGGAAGATGAAGATGATGAACTAGATTTAGACTTTATCTTTGGAGACTTATCATCTCAGCCAAAGAAAAGAAAAGGTAAAAGAAAAAGAGGTTTTCGGGAATTATTGTAAACGGCATTGCTGAATTAAGGGATGATATGAGTGGGGTAGGCATATTATCTGCTTGAGAAATACAACAAACGGGCAGGGATGCCCGTTCCACAAAACCCAACAGACGGGCAAGGTGCCCATCCCACAAAACCCAACAGACGGGCAGGGATGCCCGTTCCACAAACTAAGATGCCCGTTACACAAACTAAGATGCCCGTTCCACAAACTAAGATGCCCGTTACACAAACTAAGATGCCCATGCCACAAAATCATCAAAATTATCCCACATTTATGCAATACCATTGTCAAGAAGGTAAAAGTTAATTATTCAGGACTTTTTATGACTGATTACTACCAACAATTAGGAATTGATCCAGGTGCTACTCCTGCCCAAATTAAAGCCGCATATCATCGAAAATTGCGGGAATTTCCTGCTCATACTTATCCCCAAGAATTTAAAGCAATTCGAGAAGCTTATGAAGCACTGCGCAAAGGAGAAACAAGCCAATATCAGGATTTCTTTAAAATTCGTCCCCTGGAAGCAGAAGTAGACCCAGAGATATTACAACAGGTGCAAGAAAAAGCAATCGCTCAATTAGAAATTAGCCTCGAAGATTTAATTCGTGCCACATTTTAATTTTTTGGGCAATGACAAATGACAAATAGACCTAGACGTGAAAATTAAATATGCGTCAGCTACAACTCTTGTTCCAGACGTAAAATTTTACGTCCCTACATTATTTTCCACCAGATGTCTAATGACAAATAACAAATGACAACTGACAAAGAAGCTTTATTTGCCAAACTTCTGGATTATTTACACTCAGAACAAACCCCCCCTGAGTATTTGGGTGAACCACCAGAATCTGCCAATTCTTTTGATCCCTATCAAATGGTAGCAGAATGGACTGCTCTGCGCCATGAACTCAAGCAACAGGGGAAATTATTGCGTTCCAGCCAAGATACTCTAGCGCAAGCATTGTCAGTCACTCGCACAGATCAAGAACAAATGCAAATACGTCTGCAACAAAGCCAAAAGCAGACATTAGCTCAATTTGAGCAACAACAAGAAAAACTATTCAAAGATTTGCTAAATATTTTGGATGCTTTGGATCGGGCTTCTACTTACTGGCAAGAAGAATTATCTGATACTCCTAATTCACAATCCATTACACAAAAAACCTTCTGGGAAAAGGTTAAAGAATTTTTTGGGGTCAATTCTACTCAATCTAATGAGTATGAAAAATCACCAACATCAGAATCCTTAAGTGAAATTATCACCAGCAATCAACAGGGTGTAGAGTTAATTAGGCGATCGCTTTTAGAGATACTCCGACAAAGGGGTGTTGTTCCTATTCTTGCTGAGGGCAAACCATTTGACTCCCAGACAATGTATGCTGTGGGACGCGAATCAAGGGCAGATATCGTAGAAAATACGGTGATTCAGGAAGTAGTACGGGGTTATTTATGGGGTGATAAAGTCTTGAGGGAAGCACAGGTGATTGTAGGGACACCAAGAACTGGGGATTTAGGAACCAACAATTAAAAGACTACACCAAACCAGCTTGAAAAATCTGGTTTGGGGTGAGATTCAATTCAGGAAAGCTTTGGGAGATAATACTGTCATTGTCTCGAAACTTACTGATTTGATATTCCTCATCAACTAAGTTACAAACAGAGATTGTTGGTTGTTTGGGGTTACCGATAAAATTACGTCCACCTAAGGCAGCATAATCTATAATCCAGTATTCGGGGATACCCATTTCTTCGTAATCAGCGAATTTTATGTAGTAATCGTCACGCCAGTTAGTTGATACAACCTCAATTATTAAAGGTATCGATGCACCCAAACTCACGGTAGATTGTTTTTTCCACAATGGTTCATTTGCCAGATTTGCACGATTTAGCACCAATACATCTGGAAAATAACCAGAATCTTTTTCCAGAGGTCTAACTATAGCTTGGTTAGGGACAATGTAGGGGAGTCTTAAACGTTTGATTTCAAAAGGAATTTCGATACCTAAAAATCCTTTAACTTCTTCATGATCTCCTACTGGTTGTGCCATTTCCACAATATTCCCATTATGTAGTTCGTAGCGTACTCCGGTATTTTCGGGTAGCCAATCGACGAATTCCTCAAAGGTTACTAGCTTAGGTATGGCTTGAGTCATAGATGAGTTGAGAATTACTGAATCATAGAAATATTATCTCTAATTTAGGGGACTGTAGATAGCTTTTCCACTATACTCACGAATTGGCTGCCCAAAGAATGGAAACATCTTTGTATTGCCTCAACATAGCATCAGCACTCACAAGGGTCATGTCTTCCAACTGAGACTGTGCAATCAGCATTCTATCAAATGGATCTCGGTGATACAAGGGTAATGCAGCGGCTTGTAAAGCATGAGTTGCTGTAATTTCTAGGAATTGCGCTCCCAATTGCACCATACGGCTAGAAATGTAGCTATCCATTGGTTCTGGCAGTGGCAACTTTCCGATTGCAACTTTGATGCCTATTTCCCACACACTAGCAACAGAGAACCACAATTCGTTGGCTTCATCGGCAATGTGTGCGATCGCTTCCTCACTCAAGCGTTCTGGTTGGGCAAACCACCACAACCAGCACTGGGTATCCACCAATAGTTTCACTCTTCACTACCCTCGAATGCTGCCAAAATCTCTTCTGGCAAAGGAGCGTTAAAGTCTTCTGGGACGATAAAACGCCCTCGATCCAACCCTAAACTAGCTTGCCGATTGGATGAGGTACTAAGTGGAACCAACTTTGCTACGGGAATACCTCGGTTGGAAATAATGATTTCTTCTCCAAGTTGCACGCGGGATAACAAACGTGAAAAGTTCGTTTTGCAGTAGTGAATATTGACAGTTTTCATCAATTTTAAAACTAAGTCTATAAACTAAGTCTAGTATAGCTGAATGGTGGGGTAAGAACTAGTGGTCTATCGCATTAATTTTGATGAGTCGGGGATGGTTTAGATCCCCGACTTCTTTAAGAAGTCGGGGATCTGTTACTCCTTAGAACTAATGCGATGAAGCACTAATACTCAACCAATCCAAAATTGACAGGTTAAGTAAAGCAGGGGGAGAACTATACCCCAATGCTCAATATCTTGTAACCTTATATCTAATGGTGAAGCTGTCATCCTCTGCAAGTGCGATCGCCTAAAGTCTACTACGACCCAAGGGATTGCAAATGTGGAATGTGATGGAGCTAGGAATAAGGGTAAATAACTTTATAAATATTAAATTTTATGAAAGCAGTTGGTATTGACTTAGGTACAACGAATTCGGAAGTAGCAATTGTCGAAAACGGACAGGTGCGGGTATTGCCAGGAGAAGATGGCGACTTGATTTTACCTTCCTGTGTGGGGTTTAGCGATGCGGGTAAACTGCTGGTGGGACGGGAAGCACTGCGACAGTATGCAGCAGCACCTGAACGCACTGTGAAGTCAATTAAGCGCTGGATGGGAACTGACCACAAAACCATTTTAGGAGATAAAGAATATTTACCCCATGAAGTTTCGGCGATTATCCTCCGTGCGCTGAAACAACGGGCTGAGAGTGCTTTAGGAGAAACAATTACCCAAGCAGTAATTACGGTTCCAGCTTACTTTACAGATGCTCAACGACAAGCAACTAAAACTGCTGGGGAGATCGCTGGTTTGGAGGTACTGCAAATTATTAACGAACCAACGGCAGCAGCTTTAGCTTATGATTTGCGTTCCCAAGAGACAGAACGGGTTGTGGTTTATGACTTGGGAGGTGGTACTTTTGACGTGTCGATTGTGGAAATTACGGGGGAAGTCACAGAGGTACTAGCTAGTCATGGTAATAACCGCTTGGGTGGAGACGACTTTGACAGGCTTTTGCAACTCCATCTAGGGGATCTATTCCGGCAACAGCATGGTGTGGATGTGCCAGATGATGCCGCCACCCAGGCACGGCTTTTGCGAGCCGCTGAGCAGTTAAAAATTGACCTGAGTTCCTACGCATTTGCCACAGTGCGGGAAGCCTTTTTGGGTAGTAAGGGTAAAACTGCCCTACATTTAGAAACAGAAGTAGCGCGGGCAGATTTTGAAGAATTAATTCGCCCATTATTAGAAGAAACCCTAGAAGCTATCGACCGTGCCCTAGCAGATGCTAACCTAGAACCAGAGGACATCGACCGGGTTATCCTAGTTGGTGGTTCCACACGCATCCCTATAGTGCAACAAATGATTGAGGAGCATTTGGGGCAAACTCCCACTGATGGTATTCAACCAGACCTGTGTGTGGCTTTAGGAGCAGCTTTACAAGCTGGGGTATTGGTAGGTGAATCTGTAGATGCCATTCTTGTAGATGTGATTCCCCATTCCCTGGGTATTGCTGCCGCTGTATCTACCCCAATGGGTATTATGCCAGGTTACTTTAGTGTGATTATTCCCCGCAATAGCGTTGTTCCCGTTTCTCGCTCCCATGTTTATTCCACTCTGGTTGATGAACAAGAAGTGGTGGAAATCGAAGTTTTTCAGGGTGAAAATGCGATCGCTGAAGAAAATGTTCCTCTCGGTTCCTTTAAAGTGGAGAACTTACCACCCAAACCAGCAGGAGGGATTCAAATCGAAGTTCACTTTGACTTTGACTTAAATGGCATTCTCACCGTCACCACCACGGAGAAAGGCAAAGGGCAACAAGGGAGGTTAGTAGTCAATAATGCAGGTATGCAAAAACTCTCTAGCCATGAATTGAAGCAAGCAAGGGCAGATTTAGAGGCATTGTTTGCAAGTGATGAAACAATTGACGTTTCCCCAAAAAATACAGCAGTAGCAATTGCTCCAGAAATGGCTCCACTTTTAAACCGCGCTCAACAATTACTAGAAACTATGGACTCTGAACAAGCAGAGGAATTACAAGACTTATTAGCAGACATTGAAAATGCGATCGCCAACAATAGTGCACAACTACCCGAGTTGCAATCAGAACTGGAAGATTTTCTTTACTATGCTAGTACCAATGAGTCAGAGTGAGAAATCATGAAATGTCCTGTGTGTGGTGCAGTTTATCGTCCGCGAAAGGGAAGCAGAGGATCTATTGAGCAGGGTAATCATGATCACTCTGGTTCATCTTCCTCCCTAACTTGTAGACGTTGCAAAGCAGATTTGTCTGATTTGTGCCGTCTTTCCGACCAAGCCATCTGGTATCACAAACAAGCACTAGATTTATGCACACAAGGACGTTATCCAGAGGCAACAGCCCAGAATAATAGAGCTATTGCTTTATACTATAGCAATGCAGATTTCCATGCCTTGGCTGGTAAATTATCCGCATTGCAAGGAGAATTCCCACAAGCGATCTCATCTTGGCAACAAGCACTCAAGTTTGATCCACAAAATGCCATTGCTTGTAATTGCTTGCAAGTGATCGAGTTAATAGGAAAAAATATCAGGCATTGCTGAATCCATGGCGTAATGCAAGATTTTGCATGATTCCAAAACCTTTGTCCCAGATTCATACTTAAAATCAGCAACGCCAAATATTAAGTGGGAGCATCCCAAGGCATAAATATAGCGCTTTTCACTTCGATGGAATACACTCAGAACCTCACCCCCAACCCCTCTCCTTACTAAGGAGAGGGGTGGCTTTAGCCGGGGTGAGGTTGTTGTTGTATTGCACTCAACTAAAAACCGCTGTAATTAAACGTACAGGAAGGAACTATCTGTGAGGCTGAATCCAGTATTTCCTTGCACAACTGCAATCAATTCATCCATGGAACTGAAGGTTGCATCTGCATCAGTGTCTTGATAAATCCCAGTTCCAGTTACAAAAGATACAGCGCCTAGAACATAATCATTTACTTGACCAGTCAGCTGGATTATATCTTCTGTACTATTAAAATCTGTAATTAAGGCGTAGTCTTCTAAACCGGGGAGGAAATTATCCCCATCGTTGTAGTATACATTCGTACCGTCACCTAAAACAAAGGTATCTTGACCTTCTGCACCTGTGAATGTATCTGTTTCACCTAGACCGGGTTGCATAGCTGTCTTATCAACACCAATTAGTGTATCATTGCCTTCTCCACCATTCAGGGTGTTATTACCCGTCCCTCCTGTGAGAATATCGTTTCCTGCTTCTCCAAAGAGACTGCCAATTTCTTTGGTGAGTGTATCATCAGCTAAACCACCATGTAAGATACCTGATGCATCCTGGTAAACACGGATGTAGTCAATCTCAAAATTGTTAGTGTTTGGGGTAGTTTCATCTGCAGAACCGGGAAAATAACCACCAATGGCAAGATTAGCCAGCAAAAACATAGGCACATCAGGAATGTTATTGTCGGTTGTAAACACCGCATGATTATCGATGTACCAAGTTAGTTTGTCTGAGTTCCAATTGACTGCAAAGGTATGGAAGTCTTGAGAAAAATCAATACCAGAAAATGTCTGTTCTCCCTGAAAATACTGATGATTGCCCGAGTTATCTTCGTAGTGTACTGTGTTAAATACAGTATCTGGTCTATCTCCACGCATTTCCATCACATCAATTTCTGGGGGCCATTCTCCGGAAGAGGGTAACATCCAGAAAGCGGGCCAGATTCCTTGTCCTATGGGCACTTTGGCGCGAATTTCCATATAGCCATAGGTGAAGGCATAGTTGTTATGGCTGGAAAGCATACCAGATGTATAGTCAAAGGTTTTGACATCCTCTAAACCTGCGGTAGGTGAACCAATTTCGGCAGTGGTGGGTTGTTGTAACTCTTTAGCAACTATACGTAAAATACCATTGTCAAATTCAAAGGCATCATGGACTACTCCATCGATGACTTCATTATCACCAACATAGTACTGAGATTCGTTATTCCAAGGGTTAGTTCGACCGTCATATTGCGGGAAAGTGGTATAACGTGTGTTCCATTTATTGAGATCCAAGGCAGTGGCATTAAATTCATCACTAAATACTAGTTCCCAGCCAGAATCATTGTCTGGATGCCAGGGAAAGGCATTTGGATTATCGGTGTATTCAAAATAATCTCCATCCAGCACTAAGCTATTAGCACTGATATTCTCTACCACTGCGATTAATTCATCTGTGTTACCCCAATCCCCACTACCATCAGTATCCAAATAAATGGCGGATGTAACACTAGCAAAAGATGTTTCTAGTTCAGTGGGAATATCTGCAACAACATAATTATTGGCTGAACCGTGGAGGCGAATCTTATCTTCAAGACGGTGAAAATCCTTAAGTATTGCGTAGTCATTTACACCATTGCTATTAAGGTTTTCGTCATCGTAGTAAACCTGGGTATGATTACCGAGGATAAATGTATCAGCATTATTTCCACCAATCAGGATATCAATTGAATTAATCCCAGAAATACCAACTCCGTCTAGTTGGTCGTTACCATCTCCACCATCGAGTGAGTCGTTACCCACTCCTCCAACTAGGGTATCATCGGCACTACCGCCATCCAATGTGTCATTATCTGCACCCCCGTCTAAGTAATCTTGACCATTATAACCATTTAGGTAATCATTCCCAATTTCACCATATATGGTGTCTTTCCCATTTCCACCATCAAGGTAATCGTCTCCATCTCCTCCATATATGGTGTCTTGATGGTTTTCACCAGAAACGGTATCTGTGCCTGCACCTGCATCTATCCAGTCATCGCCATCATAGCCGAAAATCAAATCATTACCATCACCACCCAGCAAGGTATCGTTACCAGTGTAACCAAAAAGGGTGTCGTCACCTTCTCCACCATTCAGGGTGTCGTTACCTTCCCCACCATCTAACTTATCGTGTCCCTGACCACCTCTTAAAGAATCACTCACATTTGCGCCATAAATTTCATCGTTACCCATTCCACCATCAAGGGTATCATCACCATCAAAGCCATAGAGAGTATCGTCTCCTCCTCCTGCAAATACTTCATAGTTAGTGTCATTTTCCCAGCCATACCAAACTTCATTCTCTTCGGTTAAATTGATTCTTTTAGTAGTAGTCATTTTAAAGTTCCTTAAATTTTGTCAAAAATAAGAGATTATTGAGTGCTTACAAAAAATAGGTTATTAAATCAACTTAGCCAAAGAAGTTTGTTGAAGCCTAAAAGGAACAATAAGTCTCACAATAAACATTAAAATCCATAAATCAAAAATTGGAAATTCGCAAATTTACTATTTTTTTGTTTGTGTTTGATAAAGAAATTTTTGGAAAATACAATAAGGGGAAATGCCATTGTTAAAAAAAAACCGCTTCCATTGTTTATATTTGTATGGCAATACCCATTTATGAAAATTTAAAATAGTCCCTATTTTTTATCAACATTATTCTAGGACTATTTGCCTAGTAGACTAAATGGCAACTATAAAGTTTACAAGTTTTTAGAAACAAATCAATATTAATACTGAGAGTCAAAATAAGTTGCAAAATTCCTAGTTCGTAAATATATCCATAATATCAAATATAAATATACTCACACCGAGAATAGGATAAGTAAGTCGGCGAGAAAAATTCAATGTATATGAAGCAATATAAGTTTAATGTAAATGTAGATGTAGGGTGTGTTATACCGTAGGCTAACGCACCTTAAATCATTGATAGTACGTTGCGCTATGGGACAACACAGCCTACGTATTTCTAAGCGCAAGCGCAGGCTAAGCCAACAAAAATCAAATAGTAATTTTATAGTAAATTTATATCTATAAAACAATACCGTACTGCTGCGCAAAAGCAAGCTACAGTTAAGCCTGAAAACTAAAACTGCTGTAGGTTGAGGAACGTAGACGCGGAGCCTCTCTTTGGTCGTTTACACTGTCACTCTACCCAACTTACTATTTTCCTTAACTGAACCGTATTCATCCACATCCACAAAATATAGTTGTCCTGAAAGTGAAGTATTTTAGAAATTGATTCGTAACTGTCCTGTGAGAGATTGATTGTTATATGAACTATCTCTAGTATCGCGTGCGCGGATATTAGAAAAAGAATATCCTAAATCTAGTTCTACATTTGATGAAAATTGACTAGTACAAAGGGCTTGATAACTATTTGCATTGTCCCATGTTCCTCTGAGTCTCTGCTTACCAAAATTAGCTGATAATCTACATTTTAAAAATTTAAATATATTTCCTTGCCAAGCAATTTCAGCATTATAGACGAGAAAATCAGGAGGAGAAAAATAACCGCTATCTTCTCCTAAATTTTGCTGAAAACTCCAAGTAAATAGATTTGTAGCCACAGAAAATTGACCTAATTTACGTTCTAATCGACTAAAAGATTGAAATTCCTGGTTACCATCATTGAAAAAGCCAAATTGTCCTAAAGAGAAAAAACTTGTCTGGGGATCTATTTGCCAATATACACTAGGTCGAATACGCCAAAATTTGATTTGATTATCTAAGGTTTCAGCATTGAATTTATAAGGTGCGTGTTCCACTACTCCAGTTGCTACTAATAATGATTTTAATTTTCCATCTGAATTAACGTTAGCAAAAATAGGATATTCTGCTTTAAAGCTAAAATTAGGAACAATTGGCAAACGATTAAATATATCAACTCCTCCGTTAATAGCTAAATTTACTTTGTCAATTTTTCCTTCCCATCCAAATTGGAGCGGAATATTATTAATTGTGTCTATTTCTTCCTGTTTGAAGGAATTAAAGCCTGTTTTAAATTTGACTTTATTGCCATTAGGTAAACGAAATACAGCAGTTTCTTCAATAAATAAATTACTTTGCCCAAACTTATCTTCAGAAAAACTAAAATTTGGAGTTAGACTTTCTAATACTAATGAAGGAGGTAATTTTTTATTACTCTCTGTTGGTTCCTTTGGCTTTGGCTTTGGCTTTGGCTTTGGTTCTGGTGGAGGAGGTAATTTTAATCCTGGATTCAAGTTTTCTGGAGCAGCTATTAAAAAAGAATCTACTTCTAAAGGAGAGATTTTTTGTTTTGATAACTTGTCTAATTTGAGCAAATCACTATCAGTTGCTTGAGGAGTTAATTCTAATTGTAATAAGTCATCATTTTCTATATTCTTTATCCAAGAATTTTTTGCTATTGCCTGGGTTTCAGTTGATGACACTAATATACAAACACATACAATTAGAGATTGCAGAAATTGTATAAATATCTTTTGTATAGATAAAATTAATAATAAATGCAAAAATTGTCTTAAATGAGTTGACATTTACAACATCGTGGCAATATTGACTTTCTCATGATGACATTTAATCTGTAAATTGCAAATATGAAGGTAAAAATGGCAGAAAATCCCATAGCTTAAGAGTTAATAGTCTGTTGTGAATATAATTGTAATGAGTTTTTAACTTGTTGATATTCTCCTTGAAGCTGCATATATAATGTTGCTGTACCATCGATATTGCCAGCACGGCTAATGGCTTCTAACTGTTTAGATAAATCAGCCATGGTATTAGCACCAATATTAGCACTAGCAGATTTGAGAGCATGAGCAGCTTGATATAATAGTGATGGATTTTGCCCTTCTATTGCAGTAGCAATGGTTTTTAGTCTCACCTCAGCATCTTGTAAATAACTATTAATTAACTCATTAATAATAATGGGAGCTTCTTCTCCAGCCATATCAATTAATGTTTGTAAAACTGTAGTATCAATCGTTTGATTCTGTGTTATTTCCACTAAATATGACTGATTAAAAGTAAGTGGTTGACAACGACTGAGGGCTTGTTTTAATTCTTCAACTCGAATTGGTTTACTGATATAATCATCCATGCCAGCTTGCAAACATTTTTCCTTATCTTCTTGCATTGCATTGGCAGTCATGGCAATAATCCGAGGACGAGATGAAGATGACCAATACTTGCAAATCTCCTGTGTTGCAGTTAATCCATCCATTTCTGGCATTTGCACATCCATCAATACCATATCATAAGGTTGACGATGTAGTGCTTCAATTACTTCTAATCCATTGCTAGCAATATCAGCAGCATGTCCCATTTTTTTAAGAGTCAAAATAGCCAGTTTTTGATTGACTACATTATCTTCTGCTAACAAAATACGCAGGTTTTGTATAGAAGAGTTTTGTGTTTGTGATTGATTTATTGCAGTCTTTACAGAAGATGGGCTGACTTTAATTATTTTTGCACCAAAAATTTGAGCTAATACACGATGTAGTTGATGATTTTGTAGGGGTTTGTTAAGTATAGCAGCAAAATTTATATCAGTTGCTTGGGGAGTAATATCTTGTTTGCATAAAGAGGTTAACATGACTAATGGTAAATTGTGATAGTCAGGATATTGACGAATTTTTCTCGCTAGGGTTAAACCATCAATATCAGGCATTTGCATATCTATAATTGCTATATCAAAATTAACTCCTTTGGCAATCAATTCCAAGCCTTCTTTTCCTGAAGATACAGCACAACTACTCATTCCCCATAATTGTGTTTGTAAGTTAATAATCTTTCTATTAGTTGCATTATCATCCACAATTAATAGATGTTTGCCAATAAATTCTTGATTGAAAATTTCTTGTTGATGTAGTGCATCAAGAGCAGCATTTCCTAAGATTGTGAAGTAAAAAGTTGAGCCAACCCCGACCTCACTTTCTACCCACATTTTCCCACCCATGATTTCACTCAAGCGTTTACTAATAGCTAAACCAAGTCCTGTTCCCCCATACTGACGTGTTGTAGATGCATCTACTTGGCTAAAAGATTTAAATAAACGCTCCATTTTATCCGCAGGAATACCAATACCAGTATCTTTAACTGCGAATTCAATTTCGTAAATTGGTAATGAAGATTCATCTTCATTCTTATCCTGCAAATTTGCCTTCACATAGATGATTACTTCTCCAGCTTTTGTGAATTTAACTGCATTACTTAGCAGGTTAACTAATATTTGTCGTAGACGAGTAACGTCCCCTACAATCTGATTAGGAGTTAATGGATCGATGAGATATGCTAATTCCAATTGTTTTTCTGAAGCTTTTGTTGCTAATACATTCAGTGCTTCTTCAATACAAGAACGTAAGTCAAAAGGTTGTTCTTCTAACTCTAGTTTACCAGCTTCAATTTTAGAAAAATCTAAGATATCATTAATTAATGTCAATAAAACATTACCACTACTACGAATAATTTGCACAAAATCTAGTTGTTGCTCATCTAATTTAGTCTCTAAAAGTAATCCTGTCATTCCAATTACTGCATTCATTGGTGTGCGAATTTCATGGCTCATAGTAGCCAGAAATTCACTTTTGGCACGGTTAGCTGCTTCTGCTGCTTTTTTTGCTAAATTCAATTCCTCATTTTGTTGAGCTAATTGTTCACTTTGCTGAGTTTCTCTCTCCAGCAACTGTGCTTGAGCAAGAGCAATACCTACCTGAGCAGCAACCGCTTCTAGTAATTCAATTTCATCTTTTTTCCAATAACCTATGTAATCGCATTGATGCAAACCTAATACTCCATTAGTTTGTCCTTGATAAGAAGTACGAATTGCCACCATAGATTTCATATTCAGGTGTTCGCAAATTACAGTTACTTCCTTCAATAAGGGTTCATTAAATACATCATGGGAAACAACTGCTGCATCTTGAGATAATACTTTTTGTGCGTGTTTGTTATTCAAAATAGGTATTTCTGTATGCAGCATTGATATATTATCAGCGGTTAAATATTCAGCCACACAGGTAAGTTGTGGAGCAGGGTATTTAATATAGGTATGAAGTACACAGCGATTAACCCCAAATAATTTACCAACTTGCTCCACCGTCGTTTGAAAAATTTGTTGTGTATTTAAACTTTGGCGAATTTCTTGGGTAATTTTTTCTAGTAAAATTGTGCGCTGTAACTGTTGTTGCAGAGCCATTTGGAACTGTTGACGCTCAATTTCACCACCCAGCCATTGAGCCATTAATCTTAAGAGTTCTATTTGTACTGCCCTACAACTGGATAATTTAGGACTCCAACTGGAAAAATTTAGAGTTCCATAAATCACACCACCTACAATTACGGTAGTTCCTATATAACTTTCTAGCTGATTATTAATGTAACAAGGATGGTTTTTCCATTTAATATTATCCCCAGCTTTCAGAATACAAATTGGCTTATTTACCCGGAGAGTTTCATTACAATATGTTTGACTCAAATCAAAAATATCTCCGGGATAAATTTGCAGTGGTGAATCTGTAGGAATTTGGACTGCAATTACTTCATAAGAATTATTTTCTATCTTGCTAAGTATACCAATTTCTAAACCAAATCGCTGACATCCCATATTCAGCATTTGTTCAACCCTTTCTGTAAAGTTCAACTCCTGATTTGCTATAACTTCATATAAATTACGAATTGATGCTTCGCTACCTCGCAATTCTTCTTCAGTTAATTTGCGTTCTGTAATATCCCTTTCTATCGCAACCCAATGAGTAAACCAACCGCTTTCATTAGCGATGGGTACAAGATTCATTTCTACCCAATACTCTGTCCTATCTTGGCGATAATTGATTAATTCTACGTTAACTGGTTGCCATTTTTTAATAGCATTGCGAACTTGAATCAATTTGGTTTTGTCTGTTTTTGCACCTTGTAAAATACGGGGTGTTTTTCCTAAGACTTCCTCTAAACTATAACCCGTCATTTCCGTAAATGCTTTATTGACATAGACAATTTTTGGTCCATATGGTGCATCATTTGGTTCAGCTTCAGTAATGACAATGGCATCATTAGCATTCACTACTACTGACTCTAATAACCTTAATCTTTCATTTGCTTGTTTGCGCTCGGTTAAATCACGAAGATTAATAATAATGCCTTGAACAATTTGGTCATGTAGTAAATTATTACAAACTGCTTCTAATATGTGCCAAGAACCGTCTTGATGACAAAAAGTTAATTCTATTGCTGTTGATAATTGATGACTTTGATTGAATTCATGGAATAATTTTGCTACTTTCTCCTTCTCTATTGGATGTACATAATCCAAAATATTATTATTAATTAATCCTTCTGTTGTATATCCTAAAATTGATTTAACTGAAGCAGTAACATAAGAGATATTTTGTTCCTCGTTTATAATAACAATAACATCTGATGCCTGCTCAATTAAAGAACGAAAATATTCTTCACTACGTCTTATTTCTTCCTTAGCTTGATTCAGCTTATTTTCCCTTGCGATGACTTCTAAAGCCATGTGTTGAAATGCTTTTACCAGTTCTCCTAGTTCATCTTTATACCTAGAAATTTCTCTAAAATTGAGGCACTGAAAATAGTTTTCTGATGTAAGATTTATATTTCCTTTTTTCAGCCTTTCAGTCATTTTAATTAATTGCTTAATTGGTTTAATTACTGAACCTTTAAAAAAAACATTAATCAAAACCACTAAAATACTAAAAATACTAATAAAAATTATAATTGTAAATACAAAATATTCCTTAGATTTTGCAAACACTTTATCAGCAGGAACATAAATAGTTTGAGACGCAACTATATCATTGAGTTTCCAAGCAAAACCTGCTTGAGAACCATAAGTAGCAATCAGACTTTTGGGTGCTTGTTCGGGATTCCCATGACATTGCAAACAACTTTCTTTTTGGATTGTTAATGGACGAGCAATATAAAATAAATTCTTACCTGAGATATTTCGATAACCCGTAAGCTCTGTTAAATCCTTATCTTGACGAAATTTTTGGATTAATTTAGACTCAAAATCATCCACTTTATCTCTAGGATTAGTAGGATTTAATGTTGCTTCTTTATATAAGAAATTACTGTAAATTGGGTTTTGACGGAAATTTTCAAATATTTCTCTGGCAGAATAGGTAGGTACAGTTTCTCTAATAAAATTTGGGCTGCCCTCTAAACTATCTGCAAAAAGTGGTTGAATATTTTCACTAGTGTAGTTTCTAACTGAATTCATAGTCTGGATAAGCATTGCTGCTCTTTCCTTGACTTCTATTTCAGCTTGGTTATACATTGCAGATGATAAAGCCATACCGCTAATAATACTGCCAACAATCAGAATAAATATCAATAGGACATTAAATTTAGTTCCTAAACCCAAATTTTTCCGCATTTTTGGCTTGAAAAATACATAGTGGCAACTATCATAAACTTTTTCTTAATAATTCAGTTGGGTGAAAATACTGAAAGTAGTATCTAGATTGGATTTGATATTTATCCTAGTTGTAAATTATCAATCAGAAACCATTTATGGGAATTATTATAGAGAATATTGCTAGAGAAAATTAGTCAGCCTGAAATCTTAGTTGATATTTTTTGATAGAAAAGTAATGAAATACTCTCATTGGAGATTGAAGACCGGAAAAAAAGCTGTTTTAGGAATTATATAAAATTGAAATTTTATAGCTAGGAGCAAAAACAAGATGCATACTAAAACTTATCAAAAATCTCCTCTAATACTACTAGCTGATGACGATAAATCAACCAGAATCATGCTTAATCTGATTCTCAAACAAGATGGTTATCGAATTATAGAAGTTGAGAATGGAGAACAGTGTTTGGCTGCTTACAAGGAACATCAACCAGATATGGTTTTATTAGATGCAATAATGCCAGAAATGGATGGATTTACCTGTTGTGAAAAATTGCACAATATGCCATTAAATAATTCATCGGAAGATAGTTCTTGTACTGCGCAATTCCAAGTACCAGTGTTAATGATTACTGGACTTGAGGATAAAGAATCAGTGGATCGCGCTTTTGCAGTTGGTGCAACTGATTTTGTCACTAAACCTATTCGTCCAGCAGTGCTACGACAACGCTTACGTCGTCTTTTAGAAGCAAGTTGGGCTGAAAAAGCACTGCGAGACAGCGAAAAAAAATATCGTTCAGTTGTTAATAGTCTCAAAGAGGTTATCTTTCAAACAAATACTGAAGGACAATTCACTTTTCTTAATTCTGCTTGGGAAAAAATTACGGGATTTTTGGTTGAGGAAAGTTTAGGAAAAAACTTTGTGGATTTTATTCATCCTAATGATCGCCAATGGTATCTAGCATATAATACTATCCTCATGAATAGTAATCACATTCAAGAATCCACTCCAGATTGTCGCTATCAATTACGCTATATACATCGTAACGGTAGTATAGGATGGATAGAAATATATGCCTGTTTGATGTTGACAGCAGACAATAATCCAATTAGTATTTCTGGAACTCTTAATGATATTACTGAACTCAAGCGGCAAGAACAATACCAGAAAATAGAATATAGTGTCACCCAAATTTTGGCAGAATCTGCTACTCTCAAGGAAGCAACACCTAAATTTATCCGAGCAATATGTAGAAATTTTGGGTGGGCAATAGGGGAGTTATGGAGTATAAATCCACAACAAAATGTTTTAGAACCCGTAGAAATTTGGTATTTACCATCTGATGATTTTTTAGAGTTTAAAAATATTACTCAATCCATAACTTTTAAGCCTGGAATTGGATTACCTGGTATTGTTTGGGAAAATAACGAACCATTATGGATAAGCAATTTAGTTGAAGACTCGCGCTGGAAGAGAGTTGCAATTGCAGAAAAAATAGGCTTGAAATCTGGTTTTGCAGTGCCAATTAATAGCGATGGCAAAAAAATAGGAGTCATGACTTTTTTTAGCTGTGACATAAAATATGATGATGCCGATTTGCTGACGTTTCTGGTCACAATTGGCAGTCAAATAGGTCAGTTTATCAAACGCAAACAAGCAGAAGAAGAATCACAAAAATGGAATTTGATACTGCAATCTGAATTAGAACAGGCTGCTAAATATGTGCGTTCTCTTTTACCATCTACTATTACTGGTGAAGTAAATACTGAACAAATTTTTGTTCCTTCAACTCAGCTAGGAGGTGATATTTTTGACTATTATTGGCTTGATGATAATAACTTGGTAATTTATTTAGTAGATGTTGCTGGACACGGTATTAAGTCTGCATTATTATCGGTTTCTGTACTGAATATTTTACGAACACAATCCTTGGCGAATATTAATTTTTATCAGCCTGTAGATGTCTTAAAAAAACTAAATTATATTTTTAAAATTGATACAGAAAATGGAGAAAACTACTTTAGCATCTGGTATGGTGTTTATAAGCGAATCGAACGAGAATTAGTTTACTCTTGCGCGGGACATCCACCTGCTATTTTAATACAGAAAGATAGTAATTCAGTTATAAAGCTATCAACAGAAAGTATTCCTATTGGTATTCTGGATCAGTTTGATTTTGACCAAGAGACTTGTAAAATTGAACCAGAAACTACTCTTTATGTTTTTAGTGATGGTGTCTATGAAATTATGCACGGTAATGGAAAAGTTTGGGGATTGGATGCTTTTGTAGAATTTCTGCTTGCAGAAAATAAGCAATCAAATTTAGAAAACATCTTTAAATATATTCAAAAGATGAGTGGACAATCAGTATTAGATGATGATTTTTCCTTATTAAAGATAACTTTTTGTTAATAAGGAAAAACCAAAATTATGATGAATTTAGCCTAAATTACTGATATAACATGTTCTTGAAAATCATCTATGTTATTAAAAATTTTAAAGACTTTCTGCATTCTAGTTAATTCAAAAATTATCTTTAACTGGTCATTTAAAGAACATAAATACAGTTGTTTATTAGCACTAACAACTGCTTTTAGAGATGCTACTAAAGCCCCGATACCAGAACTATTGATAAAGGTAATATCTTATAAATTGACTAAGATAATATCGGCTCCACTTTCAGCTAAATCGATAATCTCGCGCCTTAATTTATTGCCATGAATACTGTCTAAAATTCCGGATGGCTGAATAGTTTTTATTTTATTATTCATGATGAAAATGACACCCCTTTGCAATATTTTTCCATGAAAATGGTCAATTAAGTATTTTTTTGTTTCCAAATCGCAGCTCGAATAATTACCCATAATAGTGATAAATTATAAATTGACCAAGCTGCATTAATTAAATATGTATTGGGAGTTGATATTTCTCCCCTCATATATCTATATATACAAAAAATAATGCCTAAAATCGTCAGTATAAATACTAGCAGTTGGGGCAATACTAAGTTGAGATAAGCTCCATTTTGACGTTGTTTGGGCGTAACTTGAAATTTAATATTTCCTCCTGTAAATACACTCACTACTGCTTGAATTAGTAGGGGAAAAAGTGCAATTGCATACTGTTCGGAACGCCACAACTCTCTAGCAGTAATTCCCCAAGCACCGACAATAAAAGTCAATCGATTTAGGATATATGCAGGGAGAAAGTGGATAGCAAATTCAGCACCAAATGTACTGATAGGGATAATTCCTGTGAAGAAATAGATAATTGGACAAGCGATAAAAATAGCTGTAAAAAAACCAGAAAAGTAGCTATACATTGTCTGGAAATACTGCAATTGTTGCCAAATAGTCAATCCAGGTTTAGCAAAGGGATTTTCACGCAATAATACTTGTATTGTACCTTGTGCCCAACGCAAACGCTGTTTGAGAGTGGAACTTAAATCATCTGGTGCTAATCCTGCTGACAATTCTTCATGATGATAAGCAGATTTCCAACCAGCATCATGTAGACGCATAGCTGTATTCATATCTTCTGTAATGCTATTACTAGATACTCCACCGATTAAATCAAATTCGTCTAATTTATCTACTTGTTTGCTATATTCATCGGCGAAATTTTGTAACCCTACGCTAATTAAAGCTTCTCTGCGTACAATAGCATTTGTGCCTGTATAAAAGGCAGAATTCATGCCATCCTTACCTTGTTGAATTGGACCATAAAATAAATGAGCTTGATGTCCAAATGGATCTCCAGGAGGTAGGTTATAAAATGTTTGTGGAGTTTGGACAAAAGCAATTTGATTATTCTCGTATTGACCAGTATAAAGATTATAATTATAGAAATAGGGTAATACTCGTTGAATAAATTCTGGTTTGGGAATATGATCGGCATCTAAAGTTAGGATAAATTCTCCTGCTGTTTCTCCTGAAAAAATTGCATAATTAATATTCCCAGCTTTTGCATGATGTGGCTTTCCCTTTGGTTTAGGACGAGCAATATAACGACAACGAGCTAATTGACTCAATTCTAATTCTTTGTGATAAATAGCTTGTTCTAGGGATTGATATTCTTTTGATATATAATTACTTATTTTTTCCTCTTGAGGATGAGAAAAAGTAATTAGTTTATTTAGACTGTGTAAATATCTAATAATTTTTTGGTAATTGTAAATATCTTTGTTTTCAGTTTCTAAAATAGGTTCATAATATTTAATTATTGATAAACGATTACGATTATCTGGCAAGGATATATAGCTGATATTGTCGGCTATTTGTTGCATAATACCGATACCACGTCCACATTCTGCATCTTCATGGACTTCATCTGGCATATTTTTTAAATGTTGTTCCCAATTCAGCCCAGGTCCTCTATCAAAAATCTGTATTTCAATAGATTGACTGTATATTACTAGTTGTATATCAATTAAAGTTTCAGGTGGTAATTTTTTATGTGCATGAACTACCGCGTTATCAAATCCTTCTGCGAGAGCAGTTTTAATTTCCAACCAAGTATGCTGAGGTATTAAAGGATTGTATAAGTTATCAAACCAAGATAACACTGTGCTTAATTCATTTAAATCGCTTTGAATTTTTAATTGATATGACTGTAAAAAATCTTCGGCTTGGGAAACTTCTGGGATTAATTTTTGAATTTCTTGAAGACGAGTAATTAAGTGTAATCTTTCAGCATCGATTCGTTCTGCTTGTTGTTGTATTAAAGGGGATTGTAGGTCTTCTAAGCATAATCTTTCTACCATCTCTCCTATTTCTTTTGAGTTCCCATCATCGAGAATATAGACAAATAATTTATTTACAGGATAATCAATTTTTAAAGCTGCTTTAGCTGTTGTTTCTACAATTTCTACAGGTTCGTTGTAACAAGTAATAAAAACATCGATAGTTGGTAATTCATCAGGTGGGAATGGTGGTGTCATTTGATTTAGTGATTTCACTTTTCGGATTATGGGTCGCCACAATCCAATTAAAAATATAACACCACCTATATAGCTATAAATTTCTGCCATTAATAGGGGAATTGATAACCATAGAGCTTGAAAATTTAAAGAGTTATTAATCCGCCATTCTAAATACCAGGCTCCAAAAATAAGATTAATGATAACTAAGTAACGAAAAAGCAGAGTTCTTTGTTTAAGACGGGAATGAATATTAACGAAAATTGCAGAGGAATTCTCAACTAAAGGAATCGAATTGTTCATGAGTCTTTGATTAAAGTAAATAAATTATTTGGGACTATTTTTATTTTGGGAAGTCCAATAGCTACCCGAAGAATTAGAAAATCGACGTATTTTTTGTTTGGGTATATCGGGTAAACCATTGCCAGAATTACCCTCAGCAACTGCTCGCCACCAAGGGGAATTCATATCTGTATTTTCAACTACCAAGGGCTGTTGATTGTTTAATTTATAAAGTAAAGATTGTAAAATGATACTGTTAGTAGTACTGCTAAAACCTAAAACTGGTTTCCCTGTCTTTTCATAAAACCCTTCGTAGTAACCTAATAAGGGGTTATATAAATCGATGGTAATTTGATATAACTCCCGTGCATATTGATTTTCAGGGAATAAAGCAGAATAAGCAAAAGCTGCTGCTGTACTGACAATACGAGTTTGGCTGACAATCTTTCCGTCATCTGTAAGAGTTGCCCAAGGTTTTTCTTGACCAACTATAGTACTGTGGAGAATGTAGGGTTCTTGATGAATTAAAGTAGTAGCTGAAGCTGTAAAGATACCTTGACGACGGTAGCGTTTTGTTTGTGCTGCTAACATCCCGGAAACAAGAGATTGCATTTGGGGATCGAAACCTAATTCTAGTCCATAGTGGAGGAAAGGATTACTAACTGTATATTGATTTTCCTGAGAATTTTTAGCATTACTTACTCTTTGTATGGGAATTTTTTCTCCTTCTACCTCCATCATTTTATATTCACCACCAATTGCAGATTTATCAGCAGTAAATCCCCACAATTGAAATCCGCGAGCAGCATATTCTTCATAACCTAAATGGGTAACTGGATGAATTCTGGTGAGGGTTCTACCATTAGCATCTTTATTAATAATGGCGCTATTAATTTTACCGTTTCTCACTACTCGCAAATATGACCAATCTAAGAGGATTTTGTCTACTGCATCGGTATATTGGGGAAAATAACCTTTGAGGTTATGAAGTGCGATTAAAAACCTTCCTAAATCTAAACCAGACCAACCTGTACCTTCTATAGTAGGATTAGTACCATAATCTATAGGCTTTAAAGAACGGATATCATAGCTGCGATGGGGTAATTCTCCAGCAAATAGAGGTAATTGTTTTAATACTCCCAAAAGTTTGCGGGTACGGATATCAAATTCCTCCAGGGAGATTACATCCAAAACAACTGCTGCTTGTAAAGCTGCTAGGTAATCACCCATTCCCCACAAAGTTACTCCTTTAAGATCGCTGCGATCGCTCACTAAACCTGTCTCTGGTTGATAATTAGCTGCAAAATACCCCCAAGCTGCGCGTGCGTAACGTTTTTCTGCGAGATTCAGAGGACGTTTCAGCTTTAAATTTAAGGGTGATTTCAGTTTACCTACGGGGGGTATAGGTGCAACTGCAACTACTGGTGGTTGTTTGGGAGTTTCAGGAGATGGGTTAGATGGCTTTTGTGTAGTATTTTCTGTTGGTTTATTCCCAGGAGGAGTTGGTGGTGAAGATGTTTCTGGTGGTTTACTAGCAGTGGGAGGTGGTGAAGACTGGGGTGGTTGTGAATTTGCAGGTGCTGGATAATCTTTAGCAACAATTATTTCTTTTGGTTTACCACTAGAAGCAGTGACACCATTACCACCAATTAGCGGACGATTTCCTCTAGCTTTATAATATAAAATCTCCATAATCAGTCCATTAGTGTTACCAGTAAGAACTGTATTTGGTTTATTAGTTTCTTCATAAAGTCCAGCATAAAATCCTCCACCATCCGGACTCATTAAACCCTTAGCAACTTCAAATAATTTTTGCGCGTATTGACTTTCAGGGAACACATAACGCCAACCAAAAGCCGCTTTAGTACTAATACTGCGTAACTTGGGATGTAACTCATTATTCTCGGTAATAGTTGCCCAGGCTTTACCATTAGAAAATATAGTATTGTAGAGGAAATATGGAGGTCCATCGATATTATCTTCAGTGACTGCGGTTAACTGACCAGTAGCTTCATAACGGCGTTTTTGTACTTCTAAAACATTTGCTGCATATTCTTTCATTTGGTTACCAAGAAAACCAAATTCAATGGCATCCAAAATGTAAGATTCGCTAACCACATAATTATTAGCATTAGTATCTTGGTAATTGCGAGTATCAACAGGAATCTTCACTCCATAAATTTCTACAATTTTAAAAGGTTCAAAAGAGGCTGCTTTTTTCACAGGAAAACCCCAAAGTTGATAACCCCTAGCAGCATATTCTTCATAACCCAGACGACCTTCTTGCACGAGCAAAGTTTGACCATCTGGTAAAATCATTGCACCATACATATCCCCATCTTTAACTGATTTCTCTACAGCCCATTTATCCACGATTGATTTTAACCAATCTCCATATTGGGGATGACAAGTACGAATAACATGAAAAGCTGCTAATATACGACCAATATCTAAAGCTGACCAACCAATTCCTCGTTCAATAGGATTATTTCCGTAATCAACTAATTCTCCATTCGCTGCGTTATAAACTTTATTCGGTAAAGTATTTTCAAATAATCTCAGTCCACTTAAACTATTTAAAAACTTATTCAAACGGGTATCAAAATCTGGTTGATCAATTAAATTCATCCATCGTGCTGCATTTAATGCCATCAGATAATTACCCATATCCCAGAGAGTACCAGATGGATAACCACCAGTAGAATTTGTAAAACCAGTTTGTGGCTGATAATTATTTATAAAATACTGCCAAGCACTACGAGCATATTTCTCTTCTTCTGGGGTTAAGGGATTCGTAATTTGTCCACAGGAATTACCACCTTGTTGAGCTACAACTGGACGATTTAAGAGAATTATAGAAACATGACTAGTCGATATTGCACCCACTAATAATAAGGCAATGAATCTTGATACCTTTGAGGTGGAATTTTGCACTTTCATCCAGAGTACCCCTGTGATAATAATTATTAATTATTCCTTAATTACCCCGAAATAATTATCTATCTGAGATTTTGATTATTTTTAATCATTGATTTTCACGTTTGCCCACATTATTAGTGGTTTACCTACTTGTTTATAAAGTAGAGATTGCATGACGATGCCGTTATTATTAGCAGTCAAAGCCTTATTTGGTTCCTGCAAAGTTTCGTAGTAACCATTATAAATACCATCTTTAGCTTGCAGGTTTTTATAAACAAAATCAAACAACTTTTGAGTATAGCCAGTTCTATAAATAACATGCCAACCAATGGCTGCTTTCGTACTCAAAAAACGTAAGTGATTATAGTTTTTATTCTTATCTGTAATTGTTGCCCAAGGCTTACCATTCACAAACAAAGTATTGTAAACAAAATAAGGCTCCCTATCCAAATTATCTTCTGTGATTGCAGTTAACTGTTTGGTAGCTTTGTAACGTGCTTCTTGGGCAGCTAACATCCGGTCTGCATAGGCTTTTGGTAAAGCTTGAAAACCAGTTTCAATCCCATCTAAAAAGTATGGCTCACTCAAAACATAATTATTCGCACCATAATTTTGAGCATCCCGAATATCATAGGGAATACCTTGACCATAGAGATTTACAAAAGCAGCCTTATCTTCATAATCCAAGGCTTTTTTCACATCTAATCCCCACAACTTTAAACCAAAAGCAGCATAATTTTCATAGCCCAAACGTCCTTCTTGGTTATACTGCTCTTTGCCATCAATCACACTAGTTCCATACATTTGTCCATCTTTACTCAAGCGTTTTACTTGCCAAGATTTCCAAACTGATTCTGTTTCTTTTTTAAACTCAGGATAGCGACTACCAACTATTTTTAACCACAACGCCATCCTACCCAAATCAATAGCTGACCAACCAATTTCTTCTTTCTTATCTAACTGACCATAATTCACAGGTAATAAAGTTTGAGAATTATAAACCTTATTAGGTAATTCATTATTATATAAAGGTAACTTTGCCAGAGTTGTTAACATCTGGCTCATCTTTCCTTGAAATTCTTTTTCGGAGATTATCTCTAACTCTTTCGCACTAACTAAAGCTGCAATTGCAGCACTTTGATCCCATAAAGTCACCGACGCAAAACCATCAACAGAATTAACTAAACCTGTTTTCTGATTCCAGTTACGCTCAAAATATTTCCAAGCTTGACGCGCAACTTCTATTTCCTGGGAAGTTAACTTCTTGACCCTAACTGGAATATAAGGGATTTTACTAGCTTCAAGTTCTTTGGCTATAACTTTTGTACCAGGTAACTCCATGGATTGTGCGTCTATTTTGGCATATTTAGCCTCTGGTTTTGTTTTTACCTGGGGTTTGACTACCTGGGACTGGGAATTATCTACCTTTGCAGGGGAATTTTTCGACTCCAAACGACTCGATAAGTGATTTAAACCTGCGATCGCAACTACTGCGGTTGTCACCCCAGCAACAATCGTGAAGACAGACAGCCATTTTGGTGGAGGTTCAAACTTAGAATTCATAATCAACTATGCTCATCTAGAGTTTTAGAGATGTCCAATAACTTTGCACAATATGATTAGAGTTCCCAAAATTCACAGTAATTTAATAACCTCTACCAAAATTTCCGGTTTTACCCAAGCTGTAGGCATTTGAATCTACCTCTGTGGACAACAACCCTCGTATTGGTAGCCTTCTGCTAGAGTATCCGTATCCGTAAGGTAAAAAGACATCTGGTGAAAAACAATGTTCCAGACGCGTTAGCGTAGCTCCTCTGAAAGAGGCTATATCGCGTCTGGAACAAGGGTTCTGGTTGACGCATATTTAATTTCCACGCCTATATCTAAAGCACAAACCCTCTTCCCCCTCTTCCCCCTCTTCCTCCTTTTGGTAGTTTCACTCAATTCGGTAATCTTCTAGCGGGAGGGGAGTAGTTTGAATGCTTAACAGCTTATCACCCTGCCACATTTGGTAAAATTCTAGATAATGAATTTTTTCGGTACAATACCAGAGAAGCTTGTAACATTCACGAAATCGTTCCATCTCCTCTTCCCTAACGCGATCGCCAAAACAATCTTTCAGGGATGCAATTAATTGAGGTATTTGTTCCTCAACCAGGATTTTCTTAAAATCATCAGCTGCACGCTTGCGTAAAGATGGGCTAGACCCAGACTTTACCAGATGTAAGATTGTATTAAATGCGATGGCATTACCTGGGTCTAGTTTTCCCAATCTACGTGCCCTACGTCTTTTACTCTCTTCATCCTGGCTGTCAGTAATACCCTGTACAAGAGCTGTAATTAATTTATCTCGATTGCCAAAATTCTTTTTCCTTTTCCTACTAGATTTATCTACATGTTTATCTGGAATTGGTTTTACTGCCAAGGCTATGGCATTTTCGGGACAAATTGCTAGCAAGTTAGCCCCTGCCTGTAATTTTACGGTATTATTTGTATTTGTAGTAATAATTTTTTCTAGAGTAGAGATAGCAATAGGATGTCCGGGAGCGATTTTACCCAAGCTGTAGGCAGCTTTGCGACAGATTGAGTCTTTTTTGCTGGACTGAATTAGTTTCAGTAAAGTTTGAATTGCTACTTTATTTCCTATATCAATTTTACCCAAGCTATCTGCTGCTTGCCAACGCAGACTTTCATGACGGATGGAATTGACCATATCTTGGAGAACTGCAATAGCAATAGAATTACCGGGGTCGAAAGTTTTTCCCAAACTGTAAGCAGCATTCCAGGCTTCAAACTCATTCTTACAGGATTGGATAAAATCTTCCAGGGCTGCGATAGCCGATGAGCGATCAGTTTTGAGTAATGCCACCCGGGCACCTTCTAGAATTGGTGGGGGATATCGCCACCATTGTTGTTTTTGCTCATGGAAATATCCAAAGCGCCATTTTATTAATTGTGCAGTAATTTTTGGAGTTAAGGAACAATCTGCAAATTCGGCGATTCCTTCTGCTGCTAAAAAATACGCATGATAGCTGTAACAACTACCACAACCATCTTCAAAAGAGATTAAGGCAGAAATAAATTCTTCCTTATGTATCTTTTGTATATCATTTCTGCCTAACCACAGTAAAATTACCTCCCGCCATTGGGGTTCAAAGATGCGGTAGCTTAAAGTAGGGGCGGGGTTTCCCCGCCCAAAAGACGGGTTTCCTCCTCCAAAAGACGGGTTTCCTCCTCCAAAAGACGGGTTTCCTCCTCCAAAAGACGGGTTTCCTCCTCCAAAAGACGGGTCTTCTCCTCCAAAAGACGGGTTTCCTCCCTCAAAAGACGGGTTTTCTCCTCCAAAAGACGGGTTTCCTACCTCAAAAGACGGGTTTCCTACCTCAAAAGACGGGTTTCCTCCCTCAAAAGACGGGTTTCCTCCCTCAAAAGACGGGTTTCCTCCCTCAAAAGAGGGATGATTGAAGAAGAAGTGCCAATGGTTGATTGCTAGAGCTGCAAAATATTCTTGAAAAGTAGGATGGTAGAAGGCGTAAACTTTTTCACCTGCATTTGGAGAGATTCCCACTTGATTCAGCCAGCCTAATTGCAGTGCTAATTGGAACATTCCTTCATCCGGGTTGCCGAGAATTTGGCAAATAAAGTCATGGCTGAGGCGAAATTTAGTTTTTTGTTGAGCGATCGCCCCTAAAGCCAGTTCTCCCAGGGCTTTATTTAACTGTTGACGTTGTGATATGGTTGTGGGGAAGTAGTCCTGTTTCCATTCGTAGATTGCTTCTACAAACTGTTGGTAAAGCATCGCCTTAGTATCGGGAAACTCTCCCTGCATCATTCCCCAAGTACGACACATTAAGGCTAAACGCAAGGGGTTTTTCACGGCATCTTTAATTCTCTGACGTCCCCTTTGGTCTAACTCCCGTCGTAGACTCTGTGCTAACTCTGCTTTTTGGGCAAACCAACGTTGGATAAATTGTCCAACTCTATCAGGATTGCGGACATCGCCGTAAGTAAAATTAAGGTTGCAGTAAGTAGCAAAAGATTCTAAAGGATTTTTGCCAGCATCCCAAACATTGAGGCGACAGGTGATTATGATTGTGGCATCTGCTACCCATCCCTTGAGATAATTGGCAATTAATTTCAAGGCTTGACTGGATTCCATCGCCATTTCGTCTATTCCATCCAGCAGTAGCCAAACCCTTCCTTGATTAAACTGTGTGCAGAAAGCCTCTTGTGTTTCTTGGGGAACCTGTAGCTTGCGGATAGCAGTACGCAGCCAATCTTGAATCAAATATTCTTCTAAAGTTTTTCCCTGTAAATCAGCCAAAGAAATCCAAATTGGCAAATCTGGAGTGTTATTCAAAACCCAAGAGGCGATTTTTTGCAGCAGAGTGGTTTTACCTGCACCGGGTTCTCCCAGAATAGCAATATGTTGACTCTTCCTTTGAGATAGTACCTCCTCAAGAAACTCATCTGGTGTTAAAGTTTGTGAGGTTTCTGCATCTTCGGTGAGATACAAGCGCGAACCCTGAGTAGGGAAAACATCATCACCGCTGTGATTTCTCTGTTTGCGTTCCACCAACCCCAGAGGTAAATACACTTCGTCAAATTCAAACGTCACCCCATCTACACTTGTTAGGGGATTAGTAGTGAGTCTGCTGTGATTTTGGGCTTCCAGGGTATAACGGCATAATTGTTGCCAATATTCAGTGGATATAGTAGATGAATTATCCGTTTTATGACTCACCTGCTTTGACTTTTGGGAACGACGACGTTCCCATTGGGCATCAAACTCTTGTAAATTAGCTTTAACATTACTGCGTGGATGCCAAAGATGTAGAGTAAAATGCCAATTTTCGGAACCTCCACGAGTCGGACGATTATCTTCTAAAATCTCTAGAAAATCTGCAAATCGCCTCAGTGCTTCCTTAATCTGTTCTGTTTGTAAACCAGTTAACGCCGTCAAAAATCTGATCTTAGTTCTCACAACCAGACGATATTCATCGTACCAACGAGTTTGGATATGGGGACGTAAGCTATCTAAAATCCGTTCATCCACCGATTCTAATTCATCATTAGCATAAGCTAGCAGCGTCTCTAACAAACGCCAAGCACGTTTTTTGACTTCTCTACCGTAACTTGCTCTTGCCATTATCTGTCAGGACTAGGGAACGGATGAACAAACAAAACAATCTTCCTTTTCACCGAATCTGGAAAACCTCTGTGGCTGATCTCTCTTTTTGTAGGAAACAGACTTGGATTTCCCCCCCTTCCGATATAAAAATTTTTTTTGCTTCCCTCTCCTTGTAGAAGAGGGTACTTTACTCAAAGCCGCTACGTGTCTATAGAAAGAGGTGGGAAAGGGGTTGGGGGGTGAGGAAAAGTTTGTGATCTACTGAAATTGGGTAATTTAAATATCGTAACGAAAAATACCATAAATTTTCCTTTGTAGTCGTCCTACTGTGGGGAAGATTCTGCGAGGGAAACTATAGCGCTATAGTTATGACCAAGTGATGGGAGTACCTGTGATTGCGATCGCAACTCAATTAAACCTCTTCCTAACCGAAGGTCTTCGACCTTCAAGGAAGAAGGAAGAGGGTTTGAGCGGAAGAATCAAGAGTGCTAAAATATAGCTAGTTACTTCAAACATCGCCCAACGTTAAAACGCGCTTTCATGCTTTCCCCAGTCTGATTTATCAGACTTTGTATGTGGGTTCCTGGGAATTTATTCCTAGGTGATGTAGAATGCTAATCAAGAATGGTATCAGAATTCTTGGGAAAGCAGTCCTAGAAGGACGGGGAACCTGTTATCCCATTATTCTCGGTCAACAGGCTGATTCTGGTTATCAGGCTGAGCCTGGTAACCAGGGTTTGGAGGCTCTCCCTCCTGGTTTACTCATTCCATGTCCGCAATTGCAAATACACCAACACCAGAGTAATTCCCAACAACACTGTCGCTGCGGCTGCTGCATAACCAAAATCAAATTGTCCAAAAGCCTCTTGATAAATGTAGTAAACCAGCAAATTAGTAGAATTCAAGGGACCACCACCAGTGATGACATAAACTTGTTCAAAACTGCGTAAAGTGAAAATTACAGTGGTGATAGTGGTAAATATTAAAGTAGGTCGCAATCCAGGTAAGGTAATATACCAAAATTGTTGCCAATCATTGGCTCCATCCAGTTCTGCAGCTTCATACCGAGTCGGGGGAATTGCTTGCAAACCTGCTAAAAATACTACCATATTGAAACCAATTTGTTTCCAAATACTTAAAATAATTAGTACTAGCATTGCCCAAAAGGTATTCCCTAGCCAGGAAATAGGAGCAATACCAATAGCAGCCAAAATTCCGTTTACTGGACCAGTGTTTTGAAACAACCAGCGAAATCCCAAACCAGCAGCCACTAGGGAAACAATGGAAGGTATAAAATAAGCACTTCGCAGCAGTCCCCGGAATGCCAAAGTTTCATTTAACAATACAGCTAATGCCAAGGGAATAATTAAACTGGGAATCACCGTTGCTACAGTAAAATATATAGTGTTACCCAAAACTTGCCAGAAGTCGGGATTGAGGATTAAACGCCAGTAATTTTTCAAAGCTACCCATTGAATACCACTAGAAGTAAAACTACCGCTAGTAAAACTGAGGTAAAACAAATAGACGATGGGCAAAAGGATGAAAATACCTAACAAAATTGCTGCTGGAGCCAAAAAAAACCAAGCAGCAAATGTATCATTATCTAACCAGGACTTATTATATATTTTTCCCATAGTAAATATTCCCCTTTGTCCTTAAGTTGTTTCACATTTGAATTTTCATAATTTAAAAGCCATAAGCATTACCAGCAATTGGTTTTATTTTTTTAACTTTTAACTTTTGACTTTTAACTTTTAACTTTTGACTTTTGACTTTTGAATTACTTATGACCCCCAGCCTGATTTCTCCTAGCATCAATAACACTATACTCTCTACAAATACTCCTATAAAATTGGGAGTTATGGCTTCTGGCAATGGCAGTAATTTTGCAGCAGTTGCTCAAGCAATTAAAGACGGACGATTAAATGCTCAAATCCAAGTTTTAATTTACAATAATCCGGATGCTTATGCCGCACTGCGAGCTGCTAATTGGGATATACCAGCAGTGCTTCTCAACCATCGCCATCACAAAAGCCGCGAAGATTTGGATGGGCAAATTGTAGAAACTTTACGCCAATACGATGTAGAATGGGTAATTATGGCTGGTTGGATGCGACTGGTGACACCAGTTTTAATTGATGCCTTTCCCAATAAAATTATTAACATTCATCCCAGTTTGTTGCCTAGTTTTAAAGGAATTAAAGCCATAGAACAAGCCTTAGCAGCTAAAGTAAAAATTACTGGTTGCACAGTGCATTTGGTGTCTTTGGAAATGGACAGTGGTCTCATTTTGATGCAAGCAGCTGTACCAGTGTTAGAAAATGATACACCAGAAACACTACATCAGCGCATTCAAATAGAAGAACATCGAATTTTGCCTGCTGCTATTACCCTCGCAGCACAACAGCAACTACAGGAATTAGGAACTAGAGATTAGTAGTTCACCTCATCGACTGGTTCCCACCCTCGACTGGTTCCCACCCTCTGGCTGGGAACCCCAAACCAGGAGGCTCTGCCTCCAAAGTAGACAGGAGGCAGAGCCTCCCAAACTGAACTCACCCCGACTGGTTCCCACCCTCTGGCTGGGAACCCCAAAGCAGGAGGCTCTGCCTCCAAAGTAGACAGGAGGCAAAGCATCCCAAACTGAACTCACCCCGACTGGTTCCCACCCTCTGGCTGGGAACCCCAAACTAGGAGGCTCTGCCTCCAAAGTAGACAGGAGGCAGAGCCTCCCAAAGTGTGCCTTACAAGTCAGAGTCTTGTAACGAGAATAAGAATTGGGAGAAGGACTGGGGGTGAAGGCAAAACCCTATTCCCTATTCCCTATTCCCCGTTCCCTATTCCCTATTCCCTACTTCCACAAAAAATCTAACCTTCATCACCAGATGTAGCATTGATTTTCAAGTACCAAGGTTCTCCTTTACCATCTGGAGGATAAATGCTGATGTTAGCTTTGTCAGTGAAGCGTTTTAAGGTTGTGGCGAGTTGATATAGGGCATTTTGTACCAGCCAATAACTTTTATGGGTATAGCAGACAATTACGAGGGTGAGAACAGTTGCTCGCGTTGTAAAATACCAGTGACAACTGGAGAGTAAAACCCGAGAAATGGGATCGCAGGCTTTAAAAAAGCTCTTACCAACTGCTTCTTCTAATTGTCGGAGTAGTAACTCATCTTTTTGTGAAAATCGATAAGTGGGCAAATCTCCTGAAGAAAAAAAAGGCTTATTCATGATTTTTTTCCCTTACTCAACGGTCAATTTTAATTTGGTAATAGCGATGTTCTGGAGGAAGATCGCCTGATGAGTTATTTCCAGTGTAGGGTGATTCCCCTCGTTAACCACCTTCTATGTGATGATATTTCACCTACACCTCTTTGCCACTGAGTTCTTTTTCAAATCAATTAATACATACTAATAATACTTTTTAAGCTCAAACATTTGAATTTAGGAATAATGAGCCAGTTTAATTGATGAGAATTAAAAGATTATTGATACTTAAAGTTTTTTTGCATATATCAGTATGCAAGTAAATATATTGACAGTTGGGAGAGGATTTATAGCGTTATTTTACATAATTAAATTATGATGTTTGTAATTTTTTTTGCTAAAACCTAATTTGATATTGATTGTTTTGATATTATCAACTTGTGTTAGCTGATACGGAAGTTAATTACCTGAAAAAAGCAGGTTTTGTCAGCGGTAACGGTGCTTATAAATCAAGCAGTAAAATAATCATGTTTTTTTAGCTAGTAGTTTTTGATTGATAGCCCTTGAGTATTTACCACGAATCATATCCGTAAACTTGCAATTTCTAGTTGTAACCCCTTAAACTCTCCAGGTTTTTGCGCAGATTCCTTAGAGGTCTAGAAATTATTAGTCCCAGGTTTGCTTTATATTTCCTGGGGAATTTTTGCACATTTTGGATACTCCCATTCACATAATCAGACTGGAAGATTTTTTGGCGTTGCTGAATCGCGGTATGAATCGAGATGTTCCAGACGCGTTAGCAAAGCTCCTCTGAAAGAGGCAATTTCGCGTCTGGAACTTCAAATCAACAACGCCGATTTTTTTCTTGGTGCGAACCTATTTAATAAAGCAGATATACCAGTAGCTTTTTTGAATGATGGAGGATTTTGAATACATTGAGATGAAATTTTCAGGAAGTCAGCATATTTTAAAGCCAGATTATTTTCGGGATTTAATTTTAAAGCTTGGCGTATATAAATCCTTGCCATTCCAATCAAATCTTGTTGGAAATGTATCACCCCTAACAAAGCATGATAGTAACTGTTATTTGGCTCTATTTTTATCGCATACCGTAACTCTTGTGTGGCTAGTTGCCAGTTGTCTTTTTCGGCATAGATAATGGCACGCTGGTAGTGACGCTGAGCATATTGATTCAGAGATGTTTGAATGTTTTTTAACTCATTAAGTTGAAAGTAAAATGTGCTTTTTCCTTTTTGAATATCAAACGCTAAAGTCATTTTTTAACCTCTTTTTTATCTTAAATTGTTAATTTACAAATCATTGCTGATGTAAAATCACTTAATTAAATATACTGAAAAATTTTCTCGTAATGTTTATTTTTCTGATGTTTTTGTATTAAAAAAATGTAAGATTATTTTGAGGTTTTCTTCATATGAAATCAGTAAATATAACTAATACATTCTCAGTGTGATAATTAGTGAGTTAAATAATGTAGAATTTTCATTGCTGACAGGTATAAAGACGGAATATTTTACTGGAGAATAGATATTTCTAGTGCGTACAAACCGGAAAATAGCAGTATTGTTGCAGTTAAATTCCGCAAATTTACTCGGCAATGGCATGATTATTAGTATCAGCATTGCCCAATGCTGTCAGCAAAACCCCACTTTTCTAGAGTGACGGCATTTTGGCGAAGGTATTAAATAAGGATCGTATTTCTTTTGACAAGACTGTTAAGATTAAATACTACTGAATTATCCACCTGGGTACAAACAGCCAAATCCCAGGTTCATAAAGGACGAGTAGTAGAACGCATTCCCCTATTGGCAGGTGTCGATCCCCATTTGTTTGCAGTTTATATCTGTTGTGAATCAGGAGAAATTTTCAGTGCAGGTGATACTGCTTGTCATTTCTCCCTGATGAGTACAATTAAACCCCTTTCCTTACTGTATTTACTAGAACATTTGGGAGCAGATAAAGTTTCTAGCTGGGTAGGAATGGAACCATCAGATTTACCCTTTAATTCCCTTAAGCAGCTAATTGCAGATAAGGGACGCCCCCGCAATGCTATGATTAATAGTGGTGCAATTACCATTGCTGATAAATTACCAGGAAAGGATGCAAGCGATCGCACTGTGCAATTCTGTCACTGGCTCAACCAAATCGCAGGTTGTCAGCTAACCTTGGATGAGATGATGTTGGCTTCTGTGCGTTCGGCTGCTTCTGAAATTAATCTTGCTATTACCCAATATCTTGCTCAAGCCGGATATGTAAATAATCCTGACATAGCCCTTGACACCTATGAGCAAATATGTTGTTTGTCGGGAACAGTGATGGATTTAGCCCGATTGGGAATACTGTTAGCTTGCGAACAGGGATTAATTAAACCACAGCATCGCCAGATAGTTACCGATGTAATGCTTAAGAATGGTTTGTATGAAGCTTCTGGGCAACTTTCTTTACAAATAGGACTGCCGATGAAATCGGGTATTAGCGGTACACTCTTAGCACTAGTACCAGGTGAAGGTGCGATCGCATGTTACAGTCCTCCTTTAGATATTGTAGGTAATCCCGTCGCAGCGCTGGCGTTTGTTGAAAGTTTATCCCAAAAATTGTAATTGACGAACTCAGATCCCCGACTTCTCTAAGAAGTCGGGGATCTTGTTTTTCTATTGGTTTCCTATTTTAACTATTCCGAAGAAGGTACTGTTAATTCTTCTGAACTACCCCACGGATAGATCCGGGAGGAGTTTCGTTTACCCTTACCGGTTCCAACTCGTGTGGAATCCATCACATCTGAACTTACCCCCGGATTAATCCGGGGGGTTCCAACAAATGCCGTGAGTTTCGTTTACCGTGTTTATGGTATTGTCGATAATTCTTGAGATTCAGCTTTTGGAGTTTCCTCTGGCTGTGGTGATGGTACTACCTCAGGTGCAGGAGACTCAATCACTTGTGGAGGAGTAGAATCATCACTAGGTGCTGTTAAAACAGGAGATTCAGCTTTTGGAGTTTCCTCTGGCTGTGGTGATGGTACTATTTCTGGTGCAGGAGACTCAATCACTTGTGGAGGAGTAGAATCATCACTAGGTGTAGGTAAAGCAGAGGGTTTTTCTGGTTGTGTTAATTCCCTAGGTTTTGTTTCAGGTGCTGGTTCTCTTAAGGTTGGTTTTTCCGCTTTTTCTTGGGGTTGAGTTTCCGGTGTGGGTTCAACTGTAGGTGTAGGTGTAGGTGTTGGGGTAGGTTCAACAGGTGGTATTTTAACAGCATAGCTGGGATCAACAATTGCCCGTACTTCCTCTACGGATAGCTCTCCTCTGACAATTTTGGCAAGAGTATCTTCACCTTTGGGTTCGTAGGTAATTGCTCTAACTGTACTGTTAAAAACATTTTTGACAGGGTTCCCCTGACTGTCAATAAATTCTAGTTTTATCCAGTTTTGACCTCCCTCAAAGCCTTGGAGATAAATTGCTTCCCAGCGATCAAGAATAAAGCTTTCACCATTAATCGTACAGCGAATCCGCCAATCAGCTATAGGATCTGTGGGGTTATCCTTAGCAAGTAAGTGCAGTGGGGCATTAGTTAGGTAAAAATCTAACATAATTGGTTCTGCACCATAAGTGCCTTTAGGACGGCTATAGGTTAATAATGGTAGGGCAGAATCTGGGTTGTTGTCGTCAGTTTTGGTAAGAACATGAAATGTTGTTTGCGCGTAAGCACCTTCATTTTTAAAGCTTTCATGCCAAGGACGGGAAGCAAAGACGCGCAGGGTATGAGTTCCCGGAGATAAATCTGATAATACCAAAGGCTGATTTAAATCATAAACCGCTCTATATGGTTCGTTGTCCAGAATTACATGTAAGTGGGGACCTAATTGCAATTGCGAATCTTTAAATATGGGTAAATCCTCAACTTGGAAGCGGACTTTAACCGTCTTATCTGAGAGGATTTCATCTGAGTCAGGAGTAACTATTGTTACCTGAGGTTGATATTTTTCCAGAGATTCCCGTAGTTCTTGGATAACTGCTGGTGGAGCAACTTCCGAAATTTTACCAGTAATTTTCGGTCTTTCTGGTAGTTCTATGGGTGTATCTTGGCTTACAGCCTTTTCCCCACATGCAGTCAAATTTAAGACTAAAACCAAGGCAATTAAAAACTTGGCTATAGAGAAGGCTTTTATCCGCCATGAGTTCATGGGTTCTACCTAATTTAATAAACGACTCACAGTCATTGTGGATCAAACTGTCATTCTTAATACAGCCCATCAGATGAAATCTTGCTCGAAAAGATAATTTTTGTTAACCGAACACTATTGCCTGTGCTTCCATAGCAACTTACAGAGATTTTAGTAATATTCATTACAATAAGCACTTGGTGTCAAATGTACGATATGTCTCTATAATTGGCTGATTTAAATAGGCGAAAATCCCCTGTATTCAACAGTTACAGGTGTATAAACAAGAATGCCAAATCCATGTGTAACAATCATAAGTTTTACGAATTGTTTACCTTTGTAAATTAAATGAAGAAACTATTGACTTTTATGCAGGTGGTTTTGAAGCAAAAAGCAGATCGGGCAATAAATCCAGAGATTTTGAATTATTGTTAAAATGTGCCTAACAATGTGGAAGGCAAGACTTTATAATTCAACAGAAAGCACTCGCCACAAAAGAGTCTTCATCGCTAACTCCAAAAATTTTATTGCTGGAAGAGGCGAAAAGGTTTAACCTAAGCCATGAAGACAACTAGTGGTTTCAATGATTCCTCAATCCTTGTTAGAGAGGAGGGTCTGAATGACGATAAGTCCTCCGGAGCGAGAGGCAAAAAAAGCAAGAGTGATAGTCGATAGCGATCCGGTTCCAACCTCGTTTGAGAAATGGGGAAAACCCGGGCATTTCGATAGAACTTTGGCTAAAGGTCCCAAAACCACAACATGGATTTGGAACCTACATGCCCTCGCCCATGATTTTGATACACATACCAGTGATTTAGAAGACATTTCCCGCAAAATCTTCTCAGCACACTTCGGTCACCTGGCTGTAGTGACTCTGTGGTTAAGCGGGATGATATTCCACGGCGCTAAGTTTTCTAACTACGAAGCTTGGCTGCAAGATCCCTTGGGCGTTAAACCTAGCGCTCAACAAGTTTGGTCAATAGTTGGTCAAGACATCCTCAACGGAGATGTCGGTGGCGGTTTCTATGGAATTCAAATCACCTCTGGTTTATTCCAAGTATGGCGTGGTTGGGGTATAACTAGCTCCTTCCAGTTGTACTGCACCGCCATTGGTGGCTTAGTATTAGCAGCTTTATTCCTGTTTGCAGGCTGGTTCCATTACCACAAAAAAGCTCCCAAGCTGGAATGGTTCCAGAATGTTGAGTCCATGATGAATCACCACTTAGCAGTATTGCTGGGTTGTGGTTCCTTGGGTTGGACTGGTCACTTGATCCACGTATCCCTGCCCGTCAACAAACTCTTGAATGCAGGAGTAGCAGCTAAAGATATTCCTCTGCCCCACGAGCTACTATTCAACGCTGACAAAATGGCGGAGTTTTATCCTAGCTTTGCCCAAGGTATTGCTCCTTTCTTTACGTTGAATTGGGGTGTTTACGCTGACTTCCTGACCTTCAAAGGTGGTCTAAACCCCGTAACAGGTGGTTTGTGGATGACTGACATCGCTCATCACCACTTAGCGATCGCAGTATTATTCATCATTGCTGGTCACCAATACCGCACCAACTGGGGTATTGGCAGCAGCATGAAGGAAATTCTAGAAGCGCACAAAGGACCATTCACCGGTGAAGGTCACAAAGGTCTGTATGAAAACATGACCACCTCTTGGCACGCTCAGTTGGCAACCAACCTTGCCTTCTTGGGTTCCCTGACCATCATCGTGGCACACCACATGTACGCGATGCCTCCGTATCCGTACTTAGCAACTGACTACGCTACACAGTTGTGCCTATTCACTCACCACATGTGGATTGGTGGCTTCCTAATTGTAGGTGGTGCGGCTCACGCTGCAATTTTCATGGTTCGGGATTACGATCCCGTTGTCAACCAAAACAACGTATTGGATCGGGTAATTCGTCACCGCGACGCAATTATCTCCCACCTCAACTGGGTATGTATTTTCCTAGGTTTCCATAGCTTTGGTCTATACATCCACAACGATACAATGCGCGCCTTGGGACGTCCCCAAGACATGTTCTCTGACAGTGCAATTCAGTTGCAGCCAGTATTTGCCCAGTGGATACAAAATATTCACACCATGGCTCCTGGTGGCACTGCTCCCAATGCTTTAGCAACTGTTAGCCATGCTTTTGGCGGCGGTGTGGTGGCTGTTGGTGGCAAAGTCGCAATGATGCCCATCGCTTTGGGTACAGCAGACTTCATGGTTCACCACATTCATGCCTTCACAATTCACGTCACCGTACTCATCCTGCTCAAGGGTGTATTGTTTGCCCGTAGCTCTCGTCTGATTCCAGACAAGGGTAACTTAGGCTTCCGCTTCCCCTGCGATGGTCCTGGTCGCGGTGGTACCTGTCAGGTTTCTGGTTGGGACCATGTCTTCTTAGGACTGTTCTGGATGTACAACTCCCTAAGTATTGTAATTTTCCACTTTAGTTGGAAGATGCAATCTGACGTTTGGGGAACAGTAGACGCAGCTGGTGACGTGTCTCACATCACTGGTGGTAACTTTGCCGAAAGTGCCATCACCATCAATGGCTGGTTGCGTGACTTCTTATGGGCACAAGCAGCACAAGTTATCAACTCCTACGGCAGTGAATTGTCTGCTTATGGTTTGATGTTCTTGGGCGCTCACTTTATCTGGGCATTTAGCTTAATGTTCCTGTTCAGTGGTCGCGGCTACTGGCAAGAATTAATTGAGTCCATTGTTTGGGCACACAACAAACTGAAGGTAGCTCCCGCAATTCAACCCCGCGCTTTGAGCATCATTCAAGGACGCGCTGTAGGGGTAGCTCATTACCTCTTGGGAGGAATTGCTACAACCTGGGCTTTCTTCCATGCACACATACTTTCAGTGGGCTAGCAATCAGCTCCCATAGAGTTATGAGTGATGAGTGATAAGTGATGGGTGATGAGTGATGAGTGTACGCCGGAGGCGTTCGGTGGAGAGTAAAGTTAAAAATTATAACTCTTAACTGTTAACTCCTAACTTTGAACTTTGAACTTTGAACTTTGAACTCCTAACTCCACCTCAACGTTGATACCTGATGGCTAAAGGTCAGAGGAATTATCAAACCTATGGCAACAAAATTTCCAAAATTTAGCCAGGATCTCGCACAAGACCCGACTACACGTCGGTTCTGGTATGCGATGGCGATGGGCAACGATTTTGAGAGCCATGATGGCATGACCGAGGAAAATCTTTACCAAAAGATTTTCGCAACTCACTTCGGTCATCTGGCAATCATTTTCTTGTGGGCTTCCAGCCTGCTGTTCCACGTAGCCTGGCAAGGTAACTTTGAACAGTGGATTCAAGATCCTCTGCATATCAGTCCCATCGCCCATGCGATTTGGGACCCCCACTTCGGGGAACCTGCAATCGAAGCTTTCACCCAAGGTGGTGCTTCCGGTCCAGTTAACATTGCTTACTCCGGTGTTTACCACTGGTGGTACACCATTGGGATGCGGACGAACAATGACCTTTACATGGGTTCAGTGTTCCTCCTCCTATTTGCGTCTCTGTGCTTGTTCGCTGGTTGGTTACACTTACAACCCAAGTTCCGTCCCAGCCTAGCTTGGTTCAAGAATGCTGAATCTCGCCTAAACCACCACCTAGCTGGTTTATTTGGCGCTAGTTCCTTGGCTTGGACTGGTCACTTGGTACACGTTGCTATCCCCGAATCTCGTGGACAGCACGTGGGTTGGGATAACTTCTTAAGTACTGCTCCCCACCCAGCTGGTTTACAACCTTTCTTTACCGGTAACTGGGGTGTTTACGCACAAAATCCTGACACTGCTAGCCATGTGTTTGGTACTTCCCAAGGTGCGGGTACTGCAATCCTAACCTTCTTGGGTGGCTTCCATCCCCAAACTGAATCGCTATGGTTGACCGATATGGCTCACCACCACCTAGCGATCGCAGTAATCTTCATTATTGCGGGTCACATGTACCGCACCAACTTTGGAATTGGTCACAGCATCAAGGAAATCTTGAATGCTCACAAACCACCTTCTGGTAAGTTGGGTGAAGGTCACAAAGGTCTTTATGACACCGTTAACAACTCGCTGCACTTCCAGTTGGGCTTAGCTTTGGCTAGCTTGGGTGTAATCACCTCCCTGGTTGCACAGCACATGTATTCGTTGCCTCCTTACGCTTTCATTGCGAAGGACTACACAACCATGGCAGCGTTATACACCCACCACCAATACATCGCTGGCTTCTTGATGGTTGGTGCTTTTGCTCACGGTGCAATTTTCTTTGTCCGTGACTACGACCCAGAACAGAACAAAAACAACGTTCTGGCTCGAATTCTGGATCACAAAGAAGCGATTATCTCCCACTTAAGCTGGGTATCTCTCTTCCTTGGTTTCCATACCTTGGGTCTGTACGTCCACAACGATGTAGTAGTTGCTTTCGGTACCCCTGAGAAGCAAATCTTGATTGAGCCAGTATTTGCTCAATTCATCCAAGCTGCTCACGGTAAAGTGCTGTATGGTATGGATGTACTATTATCCAATGGCAGCAGTCTTCCTGCTACAGCTGGTGCTGCTTGGTTACCTGGTTGGTCTGAAGCGATTAACTCTGGTGCCAACTCCTTGTTCTTAACCATTGGTCCTGGGGACTTCTTGGTACACCATGCCTTTGCTTTGGCTATCCACACCACCACCCTCGTATTGGTGAAAGGTGCTTTGGATGCCCGTGGTTCTAAGCTGATGCCCGACAAGAAAGACTTTGGTTATGCATTCCCCTGCGACGGTCCTGGTCGTGGCGGTACTTGTGATATCTCCGCTTGGGACTCCTTCTACCTCGCTATGTTCTGGATGCTCAACACCATTGGTTGGGTAACCTTCTATTGGCACTGGAAGCATCTGGGTATTTGGCAAGGAAACGTCGCTCAGTTTAATGAAAACTCTACTTACTTAATGGGCTGGTTCCGTGATTACCTATGGGCTAACTCTGCTCAGCTAATCAACGGTTACAACCCCTACGGCATGAATAACCTGTCTGTTTGGGCTTGGATGTTCCTCTTCGGACACCTAGTTTGGGCTACTGGTTTCATGTTCTTAATCTCCTGGAGAGGTTACTGGCAAGAGTTGATTGAAACTCTGGTTTGGGCACATGAGCGTACTCCTCTGGCTAACTTAGTTCGCTGGAAAGACAAGCCCGTTGCTCTATCCATCGTGCAAGCTCGTGTGGTTGGTCTGGCTCACTTTACTGTTGGCTATGTCCTTACCTATGCGGCGTTTGTCATTGCCTCGACGGCTGGTAAGTTCGGTTAACCGAGTTGCTAGTTGTTAGGTGAGTTAAAAATCCCCTGCTGCAAGGTGGGGGATTTTATTTTTATAAAAACGACACACAATGGATTTGTTAGAATTTAATTAATTTTAAAAGAGCATTTACCAATTTCACGCATTTTTGTATTTTTTGTCATTTTTTTATCTATCAAGACTATTGGTTTGTTTTATTGGACTAATTACAGAGTAAAAAAATTAAGATTATAAAAATAAAATATCCAATTTATCACTGCTCAATTACAATTATTACCATTACCTTTAATCTATCTTTTTCAAATAACTTCTAAATTGACAATCAAATTTTCTGTAAATATTTAAAACCTTGAACAAAAAAAGAGGAACACAACAAATACACAAATTACTTCAACCCTATTATTCCCAAAATTACGGTGCAGTCTATTTAGGTAATACCCTAGAACTAATTACATTCATACCCGACAACAGTATTAACCTCATCCTAACTTCACCACCATTCGCACTGACACGCAAAAAGGAATACGGTAACGAAAGCGCGGAAAAATACATTGAATGGTTTCTACCCTTTGCTCATGAATTTAAAAGAGTTCTGGCAGAAGATGGCTCATTTGTATTAGATTTAGGCGGCGCTTATCTTCCTGGAAATCCTGTGCGTAGTATTTATCAATACGAACTTTTAGTAAGGCTATGTAAAGAAATTGGCTTTTTCCTGGCGCAAGAATTTTACCATTACAACCCAGCACGATTACCTACCCCAGCAGAATGGGTAACAATTAGACGCATCCGAGTTAAAGACTCGGTGAATGTAGTGTGGTGGTTGTCAAAAACCCCTCAACCTAAAGCTGATAATCGCAAAGTTTTAAAGCCATATAGCCAGAGTATGAAGCAATTACTTAAAAATGGCTATAAAGCAAAACTACGTCCTAGTGGACATGATATTTCTGATAAATTCCAAAAGGATAACAAGGGTGCAATTCCACCTAACTTGCTAGAAATCGCTAACACAGAATCCAATAGTGCTTATATGCGTCGCTGTAAAACAGCTGGAATTAAACCCCATCCCGCACGCTTTCCCCAAGGCTTTGCAGAATTTTTTATTAAATTTTTAACTGATGAAGGTGACTTAGTTTTTGATCCGTTTGCAGGTTCTAATACTACGGGTTTTGTAGCTGAAAGTTTACAACGTCGCTGGATATCCTTTGAAATTAATGAAGATTATGTAACTGGTAGTCTTTATCGATTTTCACTTTAGCTAGACAGTAGTTATCAAAATAACCCCCCATTGCGGGGGAGTTAACAATTAGACTACGACCCCCTTCAATTCCTTAAACAATAACCTACAACCGTAAGCAGCAGTTTGGGAAATAACCAAATTACCAAA
>JAAUYD010052776.1_pt1 | contig 49913 bp, 51 predicted proteins | sample 7278101 | NCBI WGS metagenome assembly JAAUYD01 (sample SAMN14350128, study PRJNA611818) | marine sediment metagenome | isolation source: surface marine sediment (0.6m) | place: French Polynesia: Moorea | collected 2018-08
GAAGTTTTCATCACGGTACTCCTTAGCTTCCAAAATGCCGGCTACGCCGGCGCCCAAACAAAGTTCGGCGTGTCTACGCCTCCCTCATTTCAAAACCGCCGCGAAGCGTGCGGTTCCCTGCGCACCTGCAGCGAGATCGTTTCGCATGACCCAGCGGACATGCGTGTAATCACTGGTTTTTGCCATTCGTGGCTCGCCGTTCTCGACAACGGTCAGCTCTGTGGCGACGGCGAAAGTCTCGCCACCGTCGACAGAAAACAGGATGTCCATACCGGCGCCGAATGCGGAACCGTCGAGATACACGAGGTTCTCGGCAATCGGATTGGTGATGACGACACGGTCGGCAATCTCCTCGCTGACATTCGTGAACGTAATCGTGTAGAAGACGGTTTCTCCCGGTAGCACGACTTCGGCTTCGATGAGGCGCTTCTCTTCCTCACCCGCGTCGTTGACGAAGACCTCCTGTTTTTGAACGGTGGTCTGCACGTCAAGGTGCTGAGCCATTGCTGTTGTCGCCAGCAGCATCAGTGCTATTGCAGTCAGAAATTTCATCGCTTTTCCTCGCTCTCTTCGCTCTGGGTTAATCGATCGTGACCTGGAAGGCGATGGTCTGAAGACCATCGGCCTGCGTCAGGTCGCCAAGCCGAACAACGACCGTCGGCGTTACGGCGACGTCGTACTCGCCCGAGTCACCGTCGGTCGCATCGCTGATTGCCGCGCCGTTCAACGTGATGCTGTCCGGTACATAGGTAGTCCAGGTGGGAATCGGGTCGCCGATCACTGCCGCGGTCGCCGTACCGCTGCTGACAACCTCGACGGTGATCGTGTAGTCGATCGTGGCGCCGACAATCGGCTCGTTGCCGCCATTCGGGTCACTGACGACCTGCGACTTGACCACATTGATGTCGATGTCATCGACCAGGTATTCGCCTGACACTGTCGTGGTTGCGCCGGTCGTTCCGATCACGGCGTCGACGCCGCCGTCGCCCTGCCCCGCGTAGACTGTGCCGGGTACGCCGCTGCCGGTCGCGGCTGTGGCCGACAACTCACTGCGGCCGATCTCTGCATTGGCGACCGAGCCGGGAATGTCATTGAGTATCAGCACGTCGACCGACTCGTCGGCCGCGAGCACGGGGTCGTTGACACCCATGCTGTAGGCGACGTCACCTGTATTGAAATCGCCGCTGCCGTCGGTATCGAAGAACACGGAATCGGGAACAGACGGAACGGGATCGAAGTCGTCGCCGGCAACAATACTATTCAACGCAAGGCCGAAGGCTTCGCTGCCGTTGCCGGTGTTCGTAACCGTGAACAACAACGCCTGGTCGACGCTACTGGGTGATACGGCGACCTGCCCGCTTCGCAACGTCACGACGACGTCGATGCGTTCCGCGACGGCGAAGGACACCGTGTTGGAAAGGGTTTGCTGCTGGGAACCGCCCTGGACGAAGTCGACAACCGCCGTGCTTTCGACGAGCGTGCCCACAGCCGTACCTACCGCGTAGACGCGGCTACACGGTACAAGGATCACGCATACTACGAACGCGTACCGCAGCATCATGCCGGCGGTCGCAAGCAGTCGGCTTGCCGATTCCAAGGGTCATTCCTTCGTGGCGACGTAACGGCGCGCCGCCCGGCGCCTGATCGCATTCATTGCGAACACGGCAACTGTGTTGGAATTGACTCGCGCGCGCACCGATTCGGCCCGATCAGTGCCGGAAGTGTGAGGGACTTCACACTTCTTTCGTGAAGCCGCTCACAGTCGCCAGTCCCTTTGGTTTCGGGGGGTTGGGAGCGATTTCCGGTTCTGCGACGACGTCGTTTATGTCAGGTTGGAGATGCGGATCGAGTGGCGACGTTCGGCGCGGATCAGTGTGGCCGCTCGATCGACAGCTTTTTCATCTTCGAACGCAGTGTGCTCGGTGGCAGCCCGAGCTGCGCCGCGGCACCTGACGGTCCGGATATCTTCCAGTTGGTCGCCTCGAGAACGTCGAGGATGTGTTCGCGCTCCACGAGCTTCAGATCTGCAATACTCGAACTGATAATTCGCGGCGCATCATCTTCATCAGAATGTTCAACCAGTGGTTCCGCGAGCTCCACGATCTCGCCCTTCGACGAAATCAGCGCCCGCTGGACAATGCCTTCGAGTTCCCGAACGTTGCCGGGCCAGCGGTAAACACGCAGCTGGTGCATCATCTCGGCAGAAATCTCGCTGACATAACGACCAAGACGTTGACCGTGCATTCGAACGAAGTGTTCGGCAAGTAACTGAATGTCATCACCACGATCACGCAATGGCGGCAGATCTATCGGAAACGTATTGATCCGGTAGTAGAGGTCGGATCGGAAAGCACCTTGATCGACGGCCATTTGCAAATCGCGATTGGTTGCTGCAACAAGCCGGACGTCGACGCGGATAGTCTCGCTGCCGCCAAGGCGCTCGAATTCCCCTTCCTGCAGGACGCGCAGCAGTTTCGCCTGCAGTTCGAGTGGTATCTCCGCGATCTCGTCAAGAAACAACGTGCTGCCATCGGCAAGGTCGAAACGCCCGCGCTTGATACGCTCAGCGCCGGTAAAGGCGCCTTTCTCATAGCCGAAAAGCTCACTCTCGACGAGGTTTGCGGGCAATGCGGCGCAGTTGACTTTGACCAGGGGGCGGTCCTTGCGGTCGCTGATTTCGTGTATCGCCCGCGCGATGAGCTCCTTACCCGTCCCGGTCTCACCCATGATCAGAACCGGTGCACGCGTGGGAGCGACCTGTTCGACAAGTTGCAGGCAGCGCATTACACCGCGACTTCGGCCGACGAAGCCGTCAAACCCGTGTGTCAGCTCGATCTCCTCGCGCAGGTAGATGTTCTCGGCCTCGAGGCGCTGGGTTGCACGCTGCAGGCTGGACAACGCGTCGTCGAGCGCCCGACGTGACCGCAGGCGCATGACGAAGTTGACGAAGATCTCGGCAATCACCGTAATGTCGGCAATGTCCTGCTCATGCCAGGCCTTTTGCTCCTGCGTGCGGGCGAACGTGATCCCGCCAACGACGTCACCGCCGGCCGTTAACGGCAACGCCAGCGCCGATTTCGAGCCCACATCGAGCATCGACCGCTGGTCCGTGCCAAACCGGCTGGACAGCGTATTGACATCATCAATCTGAACGGCTTTGCCCTCTCGCAGCCGAGACGCGAATCCCGGGTAACGCCTTAGCGACAAGACGGGACCGAACGGGTTGCCTTTCGGACTGTAGACATAGGCGACGTCGGCTTCCTCGAGCTGCGGCTTGAACCAGAACATTACCGATCGTTGTGCGCCCAGGTACTTGCAAACCAGCCCCATGCAGCGAAGCACTTCGTCGTCGGCCTGGTCGTCTGGCGTCTTGACCAGACGTGACGACAGGTCCGCAACCAGCGCCTGGAACTCGTTGCGCCGCGCCAGTGCCGCCTTAGTCTCCCGAAGATCGCGGACGTGGTTCTCTACGGCCCACATTCGGTACAGCAGCCCGTTGCGGACATCACCCGACAGGTTGACGTTGAGGGTGCGCGATATCCCTAGTGGATCGGTGAACCGAAAGTCATAGTCCTCGAGCCGGTAACAGTTTCCGACGAAAGCACGGAAGTACGCCTCGTACGATTCTGTATCTTTGCTGCTCTCGAGGTCTCCAAGCCGCGTACCTATAGCGTCGGCGCGAGTCTCTGCCTTCAACTCTCGTGCGAACACGGTATTGCAGTCCTCGAGTGTGGCGTCATAACTGCGCGCAATCTGCTCATCAATTGGCGCGTCAACACTGACCGGCGGATCGAAACGAAAGCAGTAAACAGAGTCGGACGTGTTCGCAAACATGTATCGCAACCGCGATTCTTTGGCGCGTACCGACTCCCGAGCATCCTCCGCGCGAGACTCCGCCTCCCTGAAATCGGTCTCGATACGCTGGTGATGCAGCGCGGTCGTCAGCAAACCGACCGCGATCAATACGAATGCCAGACGATGCATGATCCAGCTGATCCAGCCCGACGAGAACCAGGTGGCGACGAGGCCGTCCCCGGCGCCGTATGGGCCGAGTTGCAGCAGTTGGAGGACGGAATCGGACAAATGGCCGACGATGAGCAATACCATGCCCGCGACGATAAGACTCATACCGAGCGCGGGGATACGCTCGGTCTTCAGGTAGCCTCGCCGCAGCGCGAGGGCAAAAAGGGCGATCGCGAGCAGAACAACGGCAAGGTCGACAATGCTGACGAGTACGCCGACGTCCTCAAGCGGGGTCACGACGCACCAGCAGCCGTTCCGGGCGCTCGGTTCGACCCGGGGGCGGGCGCCCCGAATCCGACTTGTCGGCTGGCCTTGTTCATCGTTTCACTTCGAATCGTGACATCGCTCTAGGCCCGGATACACAAGGGTTTTACACGGCCACGACCGTCAAGTCACGATATTTCGCGACTTAGTCGCTATGTCGCTACTTTCGTGACATTTGATACTTTTCCCCGATGATTCAGTCACTTACATAACTTATTGATTTTATTATGAATCGTCTCCTTTTGGCGACAGTGAGGCAACTTGGCACGGAACCTGCAGTATCTTCCGTGGCGGTCGCGCTCGGGCAAGGTGCGCATCGCCTGGACGAAGTGATTCGAAAGGACTGGCGTCGTGATAGAGAACGAGAAAGACATCAACCTGGTGCTGATCGGTGAGAATCCCGGCTGCGCCAATACGATTCGTGAAATCCTCCAGGTGGCGGGCATCTCAGGCATCATCCGCCGCGTGACCCCGGGGGAACGCGCCGTGGAATGCGCGCGTCGCAAAGGCTCGTATCAGTCCGCGGATTCCCCCGACCTTATTCTGTTCGATTACGAGGTACCGGATAAAGACAAGACCACGGTTCTCAATGAAATCGCGTTCTGTCCTGATCGCGCCAGCATACCGGTCGTCCTGCTGACCAGCCCCGAGTCTCAGAAAATGATCAACGATGGTGACGTAGGTGACGATAAGGCCGTCATGTTCACGCCCACGAGCCTGACGTCCTTCGTGGACAAGATGCGCAACGGCCAGCGCGAGGTCTTTCTCAAAGCTGTGCGCACTCTCTACGAGTACGGTCCGATTCTGGTGAGCATGCCGCGTCACGTCGCGCATTGATTCAGCGCCTCTGCAATATTAGTGTGACGGCATTGTCAGCCGGGAGATAATGGTGTCGGACGAACAAACGCGGTTCCTCCAGGAACTCGCCGAGGACCTCAACTCGCGCACTATTCAGTTGCCTTCGTTTCCGGACGTGGTGATCAGTATCCGCACCGCCCTCGAAGACCCAGCTTGTTCGTCCGAGCGACTTGCCGACGTCGTGCGCACCGACCCGGTACTCGTAGCGCGCCTTCTGATGGCGGCCAATTCAGCATTTCACAATCGCGCCGGGATCGAAATCACGGATCTGAATCTTGCTATCAGTCGGCTCGGCTTCGAGGTGGTGAGAAATACGGCGGTTACGCTAGCAGTGGAGCAGATCTTCGAATCCACAGAGCACGAGGAACTCAAAGACGGTGTGCAGAAGATCTGGCAAACGAGCGTGTCGCTCGCGAGCATGAGTTTCGTCATCGCGCGCAACTCGGTTGGCGTGAACCCGGACAACGCGTTTCTGTGCGGCCTGCTGCACGAGGTCGGCAAGCTCTACATCCTTACCAAGGCTGCCAGCTACCCGGAGCTCATGGGTGACGAGGCATCTCTGGAAACCGTCATGCAGCAGTGGTATTCGAGCGTCGGCAAATCGATCATCGACGCCTGGGGCTTCCCGCCAGAGATCGCCGATTCGATCGATACGGAGGCGAACTTGAATCTCGACACCAACGCGTCGGCGTCACTCGTGGATGTCGTTTTCCTCGCCAGACAGGTCCTCGACGACGCTGCGAACCTGGAGAACGACGATAGCTGTAAGGTCCCGGCGGGCCGCCTCAACGTCAGCCCGGACAATTTTCCGTCCATCCAGGAGGCCTACGAGCTGCACGCGCAGTCAATGCGCTCATCGATCGGCGGCTAGGACATCAGAAAAAAAACCCCGCCGCTCGCGCGGCAGGGCACTCTCGTATCCCATGCAGAGATTCGTTTACTGGCGGAAAGCGACGTCGTAGCGCGAGTCGATCTGGTACGTCGTCTGCGTGTTGTTCGCCTGTATGCTGCCGCGTGACGGCACGCCATCGTCGCCGCGCGCTTCGAGAATCTGGGCGATGTCGCCTGGAATTTCACCGAAGACAATATTGTGGCCGCTCAGATTGTAGAGATTCAGGTCAATACCCGTCAGTCCGCCAAACGAGTTGCTCGGCTGCTGATAGCTGGCATTGGTGTTGTCGACCGGACCGGCGATCAGGCCCGCGCCACGCAGGTGCTTCCAGATCTTCCGCGACTCATTGCCATTGTTGGTGCTGCTCCAGCCACCGGAAATGTTGCCGTTGCCGTTGCCGTTGTCGGACGACCGCCAGGTACCGGCGAAACGCGTTGATGCGGCAGGGTCATCCCCGGGGAGCACGCCATAACGATCCTGGTAGGCGTAGATCGCGGCCGAAACACCCGCAAAGTCGTTCTCGATACGCTTTATCTTGGCATTTGTGATCATCTCTCGTCCCTTGAGGACGCCGCCGATCAGCAGACCGATGATGACGAGGACGATAGCTATTTCGACGAGCGTGAAGCCCGACTGGCGGTGTTTGTTCATAATCTGCATGTTCACGATGTTTGCCTCATAACTCGCAGTAATTCAAAGGGTTTTCACCAGGCGCAGCGCACAGTTAAAGTCACTTGCTAGCTGTATCGACGGTCCTGCGGCGAACTTTAGGGACCAACGCACGAAACCGGGGTCGAATCAGGGCAGATGGCCTGTCTGCACGAGCCGGCCGTAGAGCTGTGCCGGCGGTATCCAGACGAGCAGGTCGTCGAATTCCGAGCCCGTCAGGTCGGACCGTCCCCGGTCGACGAAGACCCGGTCCGAGGGCACACGGTAGGTGATCCCGGACGGTCCGCCGCCGAGATTGGTGCCGACGTTTTCGAGCTGATCCGGCGACGTAAACGTCGCCCAGTCCTTGCCGAGCGAGAACACGATTGCCGTTGCTCCGTCTGCAACCGTGTCGGCCGCACTCGCGCAGGCCGTCGGCGTCGATCCGGCCGCTGCATTGCACACGACGATGTCGGGCTGCAGAAGGGGCAAGCTGACCACGCGCATCTCACCGGCTGTGACGAAGTCCCAGGTGCCGTCGCCATTTGCATCGCTGGCAGAGACGCTGTAGCGCAACGGGCTGCCCCAGGGATCCAGCAGAAGATTATCGGTATTGCGCTGGCCGTTGAGATCCAGCGTCGTCGCGGGAACGAAGCCGTGTTGTACCGCACAGGCGCCCGGCGCTATCGACGCCGAACCTCCGCTCGACGGTGTGGCCGGGCATGGCAGATGGCCGTTGGCCAGCGCGAAACCCTCGACAGCCTCGCGGACTGCGTGAATCTGATCCTTGGCCTGGTTCAGGCGTGTACTCTCGCGCTGTGCCGACAGCGGCGCCATCAGTCCGCCAAGCAATAGCCCCATGATCAGGAGCACGACGGTCAGCTCGACGAGCGAGAACCCACGTTGTTTCGTCAGCGAACTCATTCAGCACTCCGAGACGATGAGGTTGTCATCGATACAAAACAGGAGATCGTTGAAGCTCGACGTTGCCGGCTGCGAGTCGTAGTCCAGCAAGACTCCCGTACCGGGAAAATTGGCGGCGTTGGCGGCTTCGAGGTAATTCGACGGGTTCGAACGCGTATCGGTGTCGAGAGGCGGCGCATTGCGAACCTGCGACGCGCCGGCAAGGCGGCGATTGCCGAACACGAGAATCGCTGCGTAGCTGCCGACTCCGTTGACGGTCAGGCAGTCGCTGCACACCGACGGCACGGCAGCCGTCGGCGCAAACGAGCCCGCGACGGCGTAAAAGAAGTGGTCCTTCCAGTGCTGCCAGCGGTTTCGCATATCCGCGTTCCATGCGGGGACGGCGATGGAATCGCAATCCGACAAGACACGTGCGATCGGGTTGGCCGTAAGCCCGTTGCTATCGTCGACGATGTCGGACAGACGACCTGCGAGCAGCGTTCCGGCGTCGTCATCGTACTGGCCGTCGACCCGATAATCCGCCAGCGCAACAGGTGCGGGCCAGGGCATGCGGCGATCGTCGGTCCCGCCGGGGTTTCTGGTGGCGTAATCGGCAATGCAGCCCGCGGCCGCAAGTCCGAGACCCCGCATTTCCGCGAGAAATCCTGGCTGCGCATGAATCCGCCCGGCGATGTCAGCGCGACTGATCAGAACAACCCGGTCGTTGTGAAGATCATTCGCCTCTGCCGCAAGACCGAGAACGTCGATCACATCGGGACTGCCGGTCAGGCCCGAGTTCCGCGAGCCGCTGGCGGCATCGTCCTCGAGATAGTCATCGGGCCGGCGCGGATCGCTGCAATGCGTCCCGGCCGACGCCGCTGGCCGGCGCTGTCGATCGACAGGCGGCATGGCGGCGAGAATGGCCGCGACAGGCCGGTCCGCGGGCAGCGCGCCGGCCAACAGCGCGCCTGAATCGACGCTGGCCAGCTGCAGTTGTCCGTTGGTGTCGGCATTGATCATGTCGCCGGTCGCCGTATCGGCGTGTTTCCAGGAACCGGAGACGACGTACCAGAGGCATTCCGAGCTTCCGTCCTTGAGAGCAGGCAATCCGAGCGTACGCCATGGCAGGCGTCCGATAACGGTTTCCCCCGCCGCGCCGCAGGCGGTCGAGTGGGCTTCCCCTTCGAGAAACCCGCCTGATGTGTCGATGTCCGGGCATGGCAAACCGAACGAGCCGCTCGGCGTGAGCTGCGGACTTACCAGCGCATAGTCGAGCAAGGCGTCACGGGCCTGGCCGAGCGCGTCGAGGCTGTTCATCTGGCGTTGCGCCCTCAGCGTATCGACATTGACCGTCACCACGAGCACCGTGGCAGTGGCAACGATAACGCCAAGCATCAACAGCAACAGCGCGGCACCGCGTTGATGGTGTGGTCCGGCGCTATTCCCGTTCATCGTCGACCTCAACCGGTGCGTCGTCGTTCTCGTCGGTTTCGTCCGTATCCGCCTTTTCCGCCGCCTCGGGCCGGCTCGCGACGCGAACATATCTCGGGAACCGTACGTCGCTGGCCGAGGCCGTTGGGACGAAGTCCCCGTTCTTCCAGACTCGCGTTTTTCCGGAGTCGCTGACGATGAAACCGGCGGCGTCATCGTTCGAAGCGCGTGCCGGGGTTCTGCCGGCCGGTTTCGGGCTGACTGACTCGCTCGGCCCCTTGCCACGAAATTCGTCGAGGCGCGCGCGTTCCTCGGGCGACAGGAAAACCCGCCCGATCGGAATACGGTCGAGCGATTCGTACACGCCAACCTCCTGCGCAACCGCAGGCGTCGCCAGAATGGCGGCGATCAGCAGCGTGCCAAACAACCTGGTCTTCACAGGCGGGCCTCCCTGCCGACGTCCGACGTAATGACGCTGAAGAGCTGGACGGTGCAGGTTGCCGAGAGATTGGCGTCATAGTTCATGCGAGCTCCAACTTCCGACTCCCAGCGCAGGTCGCAGCCGTCGACCTTGATCAGCCCCGGCGCGTGCGCCTGCAGGTCATCGAAGAAACGCAGCAGGTCGAGCTCGTGCAGCAAGCCGAGTTCGAGCTGCACCTTGCTCGCGCGAATCTGCAGATCGTCGCCTCCGAGCACCGACTGCACCGGCGGGATAACTTCAATCTGCGGTTCGATCGCGTAGCTGAGCCGGGGCAGCGAAAGGCCGTTCGCGGTCATGCGCAGCGTCTCTACCCAATCGAGACGATTCTCTCGGCCAACGAAGCCGAGTTCTCCGAACCGCTGGTAACGCCGGTGATATCGGTCAACGAGTCGACGTTGATGCACGAGTGCGTCGTAGTCCTCATGTACCGCGTTGCGGTTGGCCGCGAGTTCGTCGTAGCGGACCCTCTGGAGGTCGTGTGCCCAGAACGCGATTGCCAGAGCCGTTGCCGCAACGACGGCGCTCAGCGCCGGTCGCAGCGTGTGGCGGCGGACGTACGGCCAGTCGAATTCAAACCGAGTCATCCACGCCCTCCCCGGCCGCAGCCGTGCTGCCCGGTACGCGGTACGACAGGCTCAGCCTGAAGCGCGCAACACTAACGGGGTTGTTCCTGGAGATCTCGCCCGAGATGGATGCGTTGGGACTGTTGTTGAACGGGTATTCGACGACCGTTGCGTGCGAGAAATCGGTTTTCTCCTCGAGATCTCGGGCAAGGGCGTCGATGCGCGAAAAAGCGTGTCTCATGTCGCCGTCGAACGGCGCGAATTCCGCCATGAGCACGGCACTGACAGTATCGACGGCGTGTACCGGAACCGGCATGGGCCGTTCACCACGCCTGGGTGGCGGATTGTTCGATACCGGAACCTCGACCTGCCAGCGCAATTCGCGGAGGTTGACGTCCGGGTAGGCGCCAAGCACGGTGCCAAGCTGGTTCATTGCCCAGGGAACGGGCACGCGATTGTCCAGAATGAAGTCGCCCGTATCCACCGCAAGTTTCATCTCGTGGGAATCGGCCTGGATTGGATTGAAGCGTTCGTTCTCGCGGCGGAACGTCTCCGACAGCTGCGTGAGCTGGGACTGGATCTCGACGACCCGGCCATGCAGAAACCAGGCGTCGCTGGCCAGTACGGCGGCGGCAGCGGAGCAAGCCGCGGCTAACGCCGCGGTCCCGGCAATCAACCCCCGACGAATACGGCGCATCGTCCAGTAGCGATCCTCGCCCGCTCGCGCGTAACTGAGCTTCGCCCGGCGCCGCATCACGCTAGCGACGTAGATCTCCTCGAAACGATCCGCGCCGACCCGTATCTTGCTCTGCGGAACGATGCGGGCCTCTGCCGGGTCGACGTACGAAAACTCCATGGCCTCGTCACCCGCCACAATCTCATCGATTCTCGCCGCGGTTGCCTCGTCGGCAACGACCCTGACTTCGAAAACCTGCATCGCATCCAGGAGACGCAAGCGTTCGAGGTAGCGCCGGCTGCGCACGGCCTCAGTCACGACGAACTGCGGATAGGCGGCGTCAGCCGGGGACGGAGCTTGGGTCAGCCGGGCGCTACGCAGGTGGCCGCCGCTCAGGAAGACCTGGCGCAATTTGTCGCCCTGGTGCGAGGCAACGCAGAGAACGTCACGATTGCCTGCGCCGAGTCGACGGAAAATGCCGGCTGCGAGCAACGGAACCGAGTACACACCAGCCAGCGGCGTGCGGTGTCGCAGGATGATCTGTAACCAGGGATCCAGCAATTCGTGGTTGGAAATCGCGCTGTGGAGCACATTCAGTTCGTCGGTATTGCGCGTGTTCCGCCCCTGTACCTGCGACAGGCGATACGGCGTGCGACGAAATTTGTTCTGGCAGCGGCGCTTAAGTAGCGCTCCGCGGTCCCGCCATCCAAGTCTCGGAATCGTATCGAGCGAGAATTCCTCCTCGATGACGTCGATCAGCAGGGCGCTCGGCGATTCCGGCAACTCGGCCAGGTATGCGTCGAACTGGCGCAGGCCCGCGTCGTCGTCAGGAAACACAGTCGTTTCGACGATGCCTTGCTCGCCGAGCATCCAGACGCTCAGCGATTCCTGGGTGACGTAGAAAGTGCGTTCGACGATCATCCTAGATTCCGATGCTGCTGATGGTTTCGTAAATCGGGCCGAGAACCGACAGCATGATCCAGCCCATGATGCCGCCGAGCACTACGGTCATGGCCGGCTCGATCATCGCCTTGAGGCGGTCGATCGACTCGGTGACCTCGCGGTCGTAGAAGTAGCTGACGTTATGCAGCGAGTTATCGAGCAGACCCGTCGACTCACCCATGCGCACCATGCGCACGACGAGCGGCGGAAACATGCCCGTTGCGTCGATGCTCTGACTCAGCGATTTGCCGTCGGCAATATGGGACGACATGTCCTGAACACTCTTGCGGACCACGGCATTGCCCACGATATCTTCGGCAATCCTGAGCGAGTTCAGCACGTCGAGACCCGCGCCGTAGCACAGGGCAAAATAACTAGCGAAGCGGCTCAGTACGACCTTCGAATAGATTGAGCCGACATACCAGACACGGAGCTTCCAGCCGTCGACCGTGTAACGAAAACGGTCGCTTCGATCTGCTCTAACCTTGATGAGCAAGCCGACGACAAACGGCAATGGCACAGCCCACCACCAGTGACCGGTCAGGAACGACGAGAACGCGATCAGGGCTCGCGTATGGATAGGCAGTGTCTGCCCCATTTCCCTGATGAAATCGACCATTTGCGGAACGACGTACAGCATCATGAACAGCATTACGCCGAGCACCACGACGCCGACGAAAGCCGGATACATGATCACGGTCTTCGCCTTCGCCATCAGCTCGTCCTGCCACTTGAGTGACTCGGTCAGCTTGAGCATGACGTCCGGCAGCTCGCCCGACTCTTCGCCGACGGCAACCAGATTGACGAACACATCGTCGAAGACATGCGGGTACTCGGCCATGGCCTGGGACATGGTGTTGCCTACTTCGACCGCGGCGATCAGGTTGCCGATGACTTCCTGGAATGCCGCGTTATCGACACTGTCCCGGAGATCTGCAAGTGCCTCGAGAATCGGCAGGCCTGCGCGAGTCATCTGTTCCATGTGGAAGCAGAACCCAATCAAGTCCTTGCGACTGACTTTCGATCTTCTTCGGAAAAGTCCGCGGCCCTCTTCGACGCAACGCAGCATTTCCAGACCCGAATGTTGCAACTGCGCGTCGAGGGTACGCTCATTCGTTGCGTCGAGGTTCCCGATGACGATTAGGCCATTGGCGTCGACTGCCCTGTAACGATAGGACGGCATAGCCTTACTTCACCCGTGCTGTCAGGTCGACGACGCGGGAAATCTCCGAGAGGCTGGTCGTACCGGCCAGCACGTGGCGAATCCCGTCTTCGGCGAGTTCGCGAAAACCACTATTGCATGCGGATTCGTACATCTCGGCTCGCGTTGCACCGCGCGCAATCAGTTCGTCGAATTCCTGGTTGATCTTGAGAACCTCAATCACCGCAACGCGGCCTTTGTAGCCGAGAAAGTTGCAGGCCTCGCAGCCGCCCTCTCTGTACAAAAGCACCGGCTTCGTGCTGCTGATACCGAGGAGCTGTCGTTCAGTCTCGTCGGGAGCGTATGCCTGCTTGCAATGGCGGCACAGACACCGAACGAGACGTTGCGCGACAATTCCGATGATGTTGCCTGCCATGATTTGCGGCTTCACGCCGATATCGATCAGGCGCGGAATTGCGCCGAGCGCGGAGTTGGTGTGCAACGTCGAGAAAACCTGGTGCCCGGTCATCGCGGCACGAAACGCCATCTCGGCGGTTTCCTCATCGCGAACCTCGCCGACGAGGATGATGTCGGGATCCTGGCGCATCATTGAACGAATGCCGTTCGCAAAGTCGAGTTTCGCTGCCTCGTTGAGCGACGTCTGCCGGATCATCGGCATTGGATACTCGACCGGATCTTCGAGCGTCATGATATTGACAGACTCGTCGTTGCGGTAATTCAACATCGAGTACAACGTCGTCGTCTTACCGCTGCCCGTCGGCCCGGTGACGAGGATGATGCCTTCCGGGCGCGCCATCATGACCTGCAACGACGTCAGCGTCTCTTTGACGAGCTTGAGTTTCTCGAGCGGCACGATGCCTTTGCGCCGATCGAGCACTCGAAGGACGAAGTTCTCACCGTGCGTCGTTTGCTGACACGCCACCCGAAAGTCGATGCGCCGGCCAGCAAGCGTCAGACCGATACGGCCATCCTGCGGCGCGCGCGTTTCCGCGATGTTCATTTTGGCCATGACCTTGAGGCGTACAACCATGCCGGGCCAATAGCTGCGGTGCAGCGCCATGACCTGGCGCAAAACGCCGTCGATGCGGTAACGCACCCGCAGAAACCCGGACTCGGGCTCGAGGTGAATATCCGATGCGTCCTTTTTGACGGCATCGGCGAGGATCGCGTCGACGAGGCGGATCAACGGATGGTTGTATTCCTCGTTCTCGACAGCAACGTTTAGCGTGTCGGTCTCACCCGTGTCGATCTCGCGCAGGATGCCCTCGATGGACAGTTCGTACTGGTAGAACTGCTCGATCGCCGCCTCGATCTCGGCTTCGCCGGCCATCAGCGTCGAGATGCCAACGCCGGCGCCCAGTGTCGCGGCAACCTGGTCGATCGCCACGACATTGAAAGTATCGGCCATCGCGAGGGTCAGTACTTTCTCGTTCTTGTCGAAATTGATCGGCAACATGCTGTATCGGCGCGCGATGTTCTTGGGCACCATCTTCAATGCGTCCGGATCGGGAATCGCGGTCGACAAGTCGATACTGTCGTGGCCCAGCGTTTCGCCGAGCGTATCGCGGAGCACGCCCTCGCTGATCAGACCGAGCTTGACGAGAATGCGGCCAAGCGGCTCGTCGTGACGACTCTGCTCCTTGAGCGCAACCTGCAGCTGATCCTCGCTGATCAGACCCTCTGCGATCAGCCGTTCGCCCAGCGGCATGGCCGGCTCTTCGCTGACGACGGTGCGGACGGTTACGGTCGTCATTGCCAGGCCTCTTCGTCCAGCGGCTGGCCATCGACCCCGAGGTAGCGGAAGCGTGGCACCGTCCCCACGATACCGCTCTCTCCCGCAAGCGGATCGACGCCCAGCACATTCGCGCTACCGGCAAGCCGCGGCTGTTCCTGTTGCAGCTCGAGCTGCTGGAATCCGAACCAGGTCAGCGCCGCAAGGACGGCGAGCGCGACACATACCAGTGGCGTATACCGCGCGACAGGCGGCATCGAGGGCAACGAATCCTGTGCCTCAACGACGGCATCAGGCGTGATCACCCGGGTCGAATCGCTTAGCATCGTCCGGGTAAGCCCGACGAAGGTCGGGTTGTCGGTGTCGGTCTCCGCGCTCGAACCGGGTTTGGGCGGCCGTTCATCGTTGGCGACGATGAAGGCGCCTGTCGCCATCAGTTCGAGATCGCCGGGAACCCCGGATTCTCCGGCCTCGCCGGAACCGGTCGCCGCAACGTCGGCGCGGGACGTAGCGTAGCTGCCGGAATCCGAGAGGCCTTCGTCGTCCCGGTTGTCGTCTTTCTGGCGTAGCACGTCTACGAGCAAACTTTTCATCAAGACTCCCGGTTATCGGTATTCGACCGTGCCCGGCACAGTCGATTCGGCGGCGACATCGTAATAGTCGGTGAGCCTGGCCGTGCCGGCAGACGCGCTGGCGTTGGTGATGATCGTCGGCCTCAGGAAGATCACCAGTTCGGTTTTGACGAGCTTGTCGCGCGTATAGGAGAACAGCTGGCCGACCTTGGGAATTCGCGACAGTCCCGGGATGCCGTCCCTGCCGCTTTCGCGCTCGTTTTGCATCAGACCACCGAGTACGACGGTGCGGCCGTTTTGTACCTGAAGCAGCGATTCGATCTCGCGAACCTGGATTTCGGGAATCAGGTTGTCGAAATCGGCGCCGGCGAGTCGGGGCGCAGGGTCAATCGCGAAGCCCGTAATGCGGCTGATCGTCGGCCGAACGTTCAGGTTAACGAGGCCACGATCGCTGATTTGCGGCGTTACACTAAGCACGAGGCCGACGGGCACCGTATGAATCTCGCTTGTAAACGTCCGTCGTTCGGGAATGTCGGCCGTCGCGTCACGAATATCGAGTTCGACGGTGAAATAGACGTTTTCGTTGACGACCTTGAGCAGCGCCGTCTGGTTGTTGAGCGCCATGACCTTCGGGCTCGACAGGACCTTCGTGTCGCCGAATTGCTGCAGCAACTTGACGGTTGCCGCGATGTTGCTGCCGTCGGGATCGTCACTGTTGTAGCCGAGCGACACGAACGGCGGCACCGAGAGGTTGGCGCCCAGCATATTGCTTTGTACAGAGACGCCGTTATTGCCGAGGCCTGCATTGGCCGACAAGCGCTGCCAGTCCACGCCCGCCTGGTAGTTGTCACTCAGCTCGACCTCTACGATGGTCATCTCGATGAGCACCTGGCGCTGCGAGTTCGCCATTACGCTGTCGAGATACTGCCGTATTCGAATCTGTTGCCTCTGGCTGCCGAAGACCGTAACGACGCCCGACATCTTGTTGATGATGACCGGATCGTTGTCTTCCGGGGCCCCTTCGCGTTCGCCAGCCTGCGTATTCCTGATGATCGCCTCGAGGCCAGTCTCCAGCGACAACCAGAAGTCATTGTTCGAGAGGTTCTTTACCATCGTCTTGGAAAGGTTGCCGTTCTCGTCACCAGCCGCGCCGGAATTCGACTCCTCGCCAACAGTGCCCCCGGTCGTTGCTATCTGCGTGGCCACGCCCACTTCGCTCTCCGCGTTTCGCGAGATGTTGACGTAGTCGACGAGGTAATTCTTCCAGTACGGAGCGTCGTCTTCGACGAGCAGATTGCTGCCCCGCAACTGGTAGCGAAGGCTCGCCTGTTCGGCGAGTCGCGCGAGAATCTCGTCAACGGGTCGCTCGACGGCGTTGATCGTCACGGTCTTGCGGCTATCGGCCTGAAGATCGAGGTCGAGCCCCGCGTCACGAGCCAGCGAAAACAGCAGGTCGTTCACCGGCACGTCCTTGACGACGACGGTGTAGGTCCTTACCGGTTCCGGCGAGGGCGCAGGCAAAGGTTCAGGGACCGGCTCCGCCGCCGGTTCGACAAGTGCCGGGGCGATCGGCTCCGGAGCCACAGTGTCCTCGTCGAGAATGTGGCCGGTGGACAGACCCACGGTGCCCGGACCGGCACAGGCGATGAGCAGCACTGAGCTTGCGAAAGTGATCAGGAAACGAAGGAAAACGCTCGGCATCCTCGGGGTCCTTTTAGAAATCCACAATTACCCCTTAGTTGTCGCCTCGTCGCCCGAATTCTTTAGCGTGGGCGCGTATCTAAAGAAGGCTGCCGGATCGCCGTTAACCTTGATACCGAGCCCCTGGAGTCGCCAGTGCACGGACGTGTGTCCACATCGGTGAACGAGCATGCGCCGACGATGCGCCAGCAGGTCTTCCGCATGCTCGAAACCGCCCGGGAAAACGACCGCAAGAGTCGTTTCGTGGACCTTTGCCTTATCGTCCTGATTTCGGCGAGCGTCGTCGCAGTAATACTCGAATCGATGCCCTCGATCGAGGCACGCTACGGCGAGGCCTTTTCCCTGTTCGAGATCGTTACGGTGGCCGTGTTCTCCGTCGAGTATCTCCTCCGAATCTGGACAGCCGTCGAGTTCGATACGAGCCGAGGACTGTCGCCGTGGCAGGCGCGCCTGCGTTACATGATGTCGTTCCACGCGATCATCGACCTGCTGGCGATCCTGCCCTTCTACCTGCTCCTGTTCGGCGCTTTCGGCAACGTCGATATGCGCTTCCTGCGCGCAGTGCGGCTGTTACGCGTCCTGAAACTGACACGCTATTCGGCGGCGATGAACATGCTGCTGATCACGATCCGTGAGAACGGCAAGGCGCTCGCTGCCGCTTTCCTGATTCTCGTGACCGTCATGCTGATGGCGGCGTCCGGCATGTACTATTTCGAGCGTCAGGTGCAACCGGATGACTTCGGCAGCATTCCAGCTGCAATGTGGTGGGCGTTCGCAACGCTGACGACGGTCGGCTATGGCGACGTCACGCCGATCACCAATGGCGGCAAGGTCTTCGGCGCAATGATCACGGTAGTCGGCATCGGCATGGTCGCGTTGCCGACGAGTATTCTCGCCACGGGCTATGCGCATCAGCTCAGATTGAGCACAACGACTTACCGGAACCGCGCGGACGAGGCACTCGACGACGGCATCATCGACGAGAAGGAGGCTCGCGATCTGGAAGAGTTGCGCGTCGATCTCGGCATTGGCAGGCACACGGCCAGCCAGATTCTCGATGCCGGTATGGTCAGGCGTGCCCTGCAGGGCGACCCGGGCCGCGCAGGCCGCATTTGCCCGCACTGTCGCAGGGCCCTTGACTAGGGCCTGTTTCTAATTCACCGCCGATTTCCGGTCGCTCAGCCCGTAACGTCGGATCTTCTCGACCAGCGTGGTGCGCCCGATACCGAGCAACTCGGCGGCCCTTTGCACCACGCCGTCCGAATCCGCGAGCGCCTGCGTAATCATGTCCTGTTCGATGCGCCCCAGGTACTGTTTGAGGTCGATGCCTTCGCTGGGGAGATTCATCGCCTCTGCCGCACCCACCGGCACGAGCGCTTCGCCGACGACCTCCGGCAGCTCCTCGCCTGGTGCCGCACGTTCGGCGATTGGCCACGGAAGATCAGCGGCTCTGACCACACCGTTCGGACGAATGACCGCGAGTCGTTCGACGAGGTTCGCGAGCTCACGGACGTTTCCCGACCACGTATACCCGCACAGGCTGTCCATTGCATCGTCGTCGAGATGCAGCGACACCGATTTCTCGGCGTTCAGCCGATGAATGAACTCGTTGACGAGCGGCGGTATGTCGTCCGGCCGGTCGCGCAGTGCGGATATCTCTATGGGAAACACGCTGAGGCGATAGAACAGATCCTCGCGGAATTCCCCGGACTCGATCCTTGACGGCAAATCGCGGTGCGTCGCTGCAATCATGCGCACATCCACCGGGATGCTCTTCGTCCCGCCGACCCGTTCGATCACGCGTTCCTCGAGCACGCGCAGTAGCTTCACCTGCATCACGGTGGGCATGTCGCCGATCTCGTCGAGGAAGAAGGTGCCACCCTTCGCTTGTTCGAAGCGGCCGGCGCGCGACGTCACGGCCCCGGTAAAGGCACCACGCTCGTGCCCGAACAGCTCGCTTTCCAGCAGATTGTCGGGGATCGCGCCGCAATTGACGGCGACGAAGGGTCCCTTACGTCCTGACGCCTCGTGGATCTGTCTGGCAACGACTTCCTTGCCAGTGCCGGACTCGCCCGTGATCAATACCGTGGCCATTGACGGCGCGACCTGTTCTATGAGTCGCCGCACGAGCTTCGCATCGTCACTGTCGCCAATGAAGTAGCTGCCTCCCGGCCGCGGATCGGAGTGATCCGTCTTGCGATGCATGGCGCGGATTTCCTCGAGCACCGCGCCGAGCGCGTCCAGCCTGACCGGGTACGACAACGAATGGATCCGCGCCCAGGGGTAGTCTTCATGAAGATCAGTGGCGATGTTCACTGCGCCTCCGTGTCCAGCATGACGATCGGTATGCTGGGATCCAGGTCTCCGATACCCACGAGGAGCCTGCGCACCTCATCTTCATCGAGGTCGGGGCCGACGAAGACGGCCTCGATTCGGCCTTCCTCCGCGACTGCACGCCATTGTGACGGCGTCGCGACCCGTACCTCGGGCGCATCCATGAACTCGATGAGTTCTTTCAGATTGTCGGCCGCGGCGGTACCCGCGTTGACGACCATGATCGTGCCTGGCGTGTTATTCACTTGAGACCCCACCTCAAATCACTCGTCTAACACGTTGTTTCATATGCTTCGCTGGACCGAAGAAAGCGATATATGGTCCGCTCGAAGTCACATAAAGCGTCAAAATGCTGACACCCACTATAGTAGTCGCTCTTGACCATATCATGCATCATTATTTGACTTTGGTCCCGTATATGGGTTTTTTTGCACTTTCTTGGGGCATTTCTCAACTTCTGCCCGTCCCCGCCGATCTATTCGAGTATGAGTACGATTTCCCGACTGGTCGGCGCCCTGTCGAAAGATGCGCGCAACGACGACACACAACCGACCGGCACTGAGGCAAACCTCGACGGCGCTCTCGATACGGTCAGCAACATATTGCAGGTCATGGGCTCGGCGTCTTTCGCCATCGACGACGAGATCGATACGATCGACTTTCAGGCACTGTGTGCAGCGTTTGCACGCCACGTCGAAAACGGTTCGCCTGTGCCCGCCTGGGACGTCCCGCAGGACCCGGGCGGCCGCCGCGCGTGGAACCGTGTACGACGATTCTTCGCGGATCGTCGCAAAGCAGAGGCTCGTTTCGTCTCGGAGCGACTGCACGACTACCGCGGCATCGTCGATGAACTCGTTTCCGGGCTGCGCAATGTCGTGCAGCGTGACAAGAAGACGGAAGACACTATCTGCCAGCGACTCGAAATCGTGCAGCTGGCGGTGGACGCTGGCGACGTTACGCGGATCCGCGACGCACTCGCCGAAGCGGTGCAGGAGGTCGAAGAGACGTTTGCCGAGCAGAAACGCGACTATGAAAAGCGCCTGACGGAACTCAACGATCGAATGGCCAGCCTGCGCCAGGACCTCGTCGACGCCCGCGAGGAAATGCAGCGCGACTCCCTGACTGACGCGTTCAATCGAGGCGCGTTCGATCAGGCCATCCAGCGAAACCTCAACATGCACCATGTTTTGCAACAGCCCATCACGCTCCTGCTGATCGATGTCGACCATTTCAAGGACGTCAACGACAGGTTCGGCCACGCGGCTGGTGACGAGGCATTACGCAAGCTCGGCGACTGCCTGACACGGTCATTCATCCGCAAGAGCGACTTCGTAGCTCGCTATGGGGGCGACGAATTCGCGGTCATCCTGCCAGACACCCGCGCAACACATGCGAGCAAGCTGGTCGACGGCTTTCTGCGCCGCGCCGAGGCCATTCGGCTGGACTCAGGGCCGGACGAGGCGCTCGTCACCTGTTCGGTCGGCTATACGGAGCTGGAGGACGAGGACACCGTCGAGGCGCTGCTGGCGCGCGCCGACAAGGCGCTCTACAAGGCCAAATCCGCCGGTCGAAATTGCGCCGAATTCGTTGCGCTGGAGGATCTGGAGGCCTAAAGCGGGGAGCTTCTCGGCCGATATCCAGATAGACGCTACCGTCTAATCCCATTGTACGGAGGGACACACTTTGGATCTGGCGACTCTCATCGGCCTCGTCGGCGCATTCGGCATCGTGATGACGTCGATCCTGCTCGGTGGCTCAGCGGGCACGTTCGTCAATACTCCCTCACTTCTCGTCGTGCTGGGCGGCACCGTCCTTGTAACGATGATGAAATTCAGCCTGGGCAAGTTTCTGGGCGCCGCAGGCATTGCCGTAAAGGCGTTCCTCTACAAGCCGTCCAACCCCGAGGACCTGATCACGGAATCGGTGGAACTCGCCAAAGCGGCTCGCCAGGGCGGACTGCTTGCGCTCGAAGACAAGGAAATCAGCGACGACTTCATGAAAACCGGCCTCGGCCTCCTGATTGACGGGCACCCGGCCGACACCGTGAAGGCAATGCTGCAAAAAGACCTGAATCAGACGCTAAAGCGCCACAACGACGGCCAGGACATTTTCAAGGCGATCGGCGACGTCGGTCCGGCGATGGGCATGATCGGCACACTGATTGGCCTCGTGCAGATGCTGTCCAACATGGACGACCCCAAGCAGATCGGACCTGCGATGGCCGTCGCGCTCCTCACGACCCTTTACGGCGCTATCCTCGCGAATATGTTCGCCCTGCCGATTGCCGACAAGCTCGCCGTTCGCAGTGCCGAGGAGAACACAAGCAAGAACCTGATCATCGACGCGCTGCTCGCGATCCAGAGCGGCCAGAACCCGCGCATTATCTCGAGCATGCTCGAGGCCTACCTGCCGCGGTCCAAACGCACCGAGGAGGAAGACCTGGGCTGACCGGTCGTAGCTCGCCATGTCTGAAGCCGTCCAGAAGAAGGAAAGCAAAGGTGTCCCGGCCTGGGTCATGACCTTTGCCGACCTGATGACGCTGCTCATGTGTTTCTTCGTTCTGCTGCTCGCCTTTTCGGAGATGGACGTTGCCAAGTTCAAGCAACTGTCCGGCTCGATGAAGGACGCTTTCGGCGTTCAGGCTGAAGTCGAAGTGCGCACGATCCCGAAAGGCACGAGCGTCATTGCCCAGGAGTTCAGTCCCGGAAAGCCTGAGCCGACTCCTGTCAATGTCGTTCGCCAGTTCACCATTGATTCGAACCGAAACACGCTCGATGCGCTGGATCGGGAGGTCAAGGAGATCGAGGAAACGCGCGAGCACGCGCGGCGTCTTCGCCTCGCGCTGAAGGAAGAGATCAACAATGGCTACGTGTCGATTCAGACGGAGGGCATGAAGGTCATCGTTCACATCATGGAGAAAGCGTCATTCGACTCGGGCGTTGCGGATCTGCGGCCGGACTTCGTGCCCGTACTCGATAAGATTGCGAGCCTGATCGACAGGAACAGCGGCGACATCACGGTATCCGGTCATACGGATGACGTGCCCATCGCCAACGACCGCTACCGCTCCAATTGGGATTTGTCGACGTCGCGCGCCGTCTCGGTAGCCCACGAGCTGTTGCAGAAGGCAGACCTGGATCCTGCCAACGTCATGGTGACCGGGCATGCCGACACTCGCCCGAGAGCACCGAACGACGACGCGGAGAGCCGGGCAAAAAACCGGCGCGTCGACATCAGCATCGTCCGCGGCAAGGAAATCGACAAGATTCGTACGCTGAGTCTTACGGCCGCCCGTGGCGAAACAGAAGCCAGCGAGGACCTCGAACAATGACAGACGATTCGAACAACCGGCGGTCCTTTCGCGTCAGCGAGGACGTCTACATCAAGTATGAAATCCTGACGGAAGATGAGTTCGTCGAAGGCATCGAGCGCCGAAAACTCCGGCTCGGCGACAATGACAGTGCGCAGGCCGCCCTCGTGGAGGTCGAGTCGCGCCTCAGCGAAGCCATGTTCCTGATGAATGGCGAACAGAGTGCCGTGGGCCGTTGCATCACGCTGTTGAACGACAAAGTAAACATTGCGATCGAACAGCTGCCGGCACTGCGGGAAAATAAGGCAAGCCTTGCAAGGACGCCACCGCAATGCTGCGACGTGGGCGCCGACGGCATGGTGTTCTCAAGCGAACGCCCGTTGTCCGTCGACGACAAGCTGCACCTGCGCTTCCTACTGTCCTCCGACAATCGCTACGTTGAGTGCTTCGCGCGTGTCGTACGCCTGACTGACTCTCCGGACACGCGCGGTAACGGTCTGCCCTACGGCATCGCGGTCGAATTCAGCAATCTGCCGCCGGCCCAGCGCGAGATTCTCATCCAGCACATGTTCAACCGTGAATCGGAGACGCTGAGGATGCGGCGTCTGGAGCTGGACCGCGCGAACGACGGATGACGCCGACCCGGATTCCGGTGCTAACTCAGCGACTGCTGCATACTCTGAAGTTTCTCGCGATAGGCCGACATGAGCGTCGGCGCCGCATTCTTGTCGATCCCGAGCCGTTGGCATGAGACGTCTTCCTCGAACACATCCTCGAGGCTGGCCTCAATTCCGTCGAGCAGCAACCTCGCGACCACGATGACGTCGACGAGATCGGCCGGTGCGTCGGTGTCCTGCTGAACGTACGATGCCGGGTCGGCAGTATGGATAACGTCGTCGGAGAAACCCCAAGACTCGATGATGCTTTTCGAGATTTGCGGGTTCCACTCGTCGTACACGAGCTGCAGCGAGGCGGTATCGCCGAGCAAATCGGGAAAGTCTTCGGCTTTGGTCAGAATGTATAGCTTGCCGACCTCGTGCATGAGTCCGCACAGGAATGCCGTCTCCTGGTTCAGTTCGGGCGCTTTTTGCGCGATCGCAAACGCCATGCTCGACATCTTCATGCCGCGCGCCCAGATCTTGCGTTGCTGGCTCGCCGTATTGTCGTGTTTGTCCGAGTTGTACAGCTGTTTCATGGCGAGCGACATCGCGGTGTTGCGCACGACTTCGAAACCGAGGCGCCCGATCACCGCATCAAGGGTCTCGATCTTCATGTTGGCGCGGTTGTAGTACGCAGAATTCGCGTAAACAAAGAGCTTGGAGACGAGAACCGGGTCGACGCTGACTGCCTGGCTTATTTTGTCGAAATCGCAGTCGTCTCTTTCGAGCATGCTGCGAATCTTGGAGACGACGTCGGGCAGCGACGGCAGCGAGATATCACCGTTGTCCAGTTCGAGCGCCAGCAGACTGACAAATCGGAAATGATCACTCTTGTCCATGGGTCACTGGTTCCCTGCTGCTGTTCCGGTGGCTTGCCGGTGCAGCTTGCGCATCAGGCGGGCCTCGCCGATGTTGAGCCCGCAACTGCGCGTCAACTCTTCGACGCTTGCGCCAAGGCGCGCCATGCGAATCGCGTTTTCTATCGGCAGACTGCGCTCCGCCGCCGGCTGCGCCGGCTCGGCCGGCTGCGGGCGGTGACTGTTGAGCTCGATGACTTTGACCGTGCGCTGCAATTCCCCAAGACGTTGCTCGAGTCGTTGCGTCGCTCTGGTCTGCTCGCGCAATTTGGCATCGCCGCTGCCGGACAACGCATTGCCGGTCGGGCTTTCCCAGAAGTCCTCGATGCGGCTGCAGCGCCGCTCGAAACGAACCAGGGCATGGCATGCCAGCGCGAGTAGCATCGCATTCGCGGCCAGGAGCAGAAGGATAAATACTGGGTCAACGGTAATCATCATACGTGCTCGTCAATAATGGGTTTGCGATCATCGCCATCGTGTTCCTCATGCTCAGGCTGGTCCTGAGGCTGCTTCTTGTGTTCGTCTTTCTCGCGGTCCTTCTGAACCGGCCGCGCGGGCTTGACCGGGTAACTCGGTCCGATGCGATTAATCCCTGAGATGAAGTCGGCCATTGGGGTTCTCCGCTGCTACCAGCGCTTCGCTGCCGCCCGAAGACGCATGACAGCCTGGCCATGGATCTGGCAGACACGCGACTCCGAAACATCGAGTACGGCGCCGATCTCCTTGAGGTTGAGTTCCTGCTCGTAGTAAAGCGACAGAACGAGCTTTTCGCGTTCGGGCAGCTGGTCGATCGACCCGGCAAGGCGATCGCGAAACTGCTCGTCATAGAGCTCGTCCTCGGGACGGGGGGCGTCCGACGACGGCGGCTTGCGATACATTGTCGGCTCTTCGATCGTCTCCTCGAAACTGAAGAGCCGGCTGCTCGCGCTGTCCGCGAGAATCCTATGGTATTCGTCGAGCGAAATGCCGAGGCGCGCAGCGGCTTCCTCTGATGTCGCGGCGCGGCCTGTTTCGTTTTCTATCTGGCTGATTGCATCCGTGACCTTGCGATACTTGTGGTGCACGGAGCGCGGCGTCCAGTCGTATTTTCGGATGTCGTCGAGCATGGCGCCGCGAATGCGAATACCGGCGTAGGTCTCGAAACTCGCACCGCGCGACTCGTCGAAGTTGTTTGATGCTTCCAGGAGACCGACCATGCCGGCCTGCATCAGGTCATTGATATCGACGCTGTCAGGCAGGCGCGCTGCCAAATAGTGCGCGATTCGCTTTACAAGGCCAAGGTGCTCGGTGACGAGGTTTTCGCTCGAGAAAGTATCTCTGGTTGCAACGCTGCTGTAGGTATTCATGCCACCTTACCTCGCATTTCCAAGTCGGCGTTCAGCAGACGTTCGAAGAAAAACTGGATGCCGCCGTTTGCACCGGGTACTGGCGCCAGTGAGTCAATCGCGGCGGCGACTTCCCGGAAAGCCACTCCGGCTTTACTGTTCGGGTAAGCGTCGACGACGGCACGCTGCTCCTGCACGGCCTTGACGAGATACTCGTCGTGCGGGATGTCGCCCATGTGGCGCAGTACGACGTCGAGAAAGTTATCGGCGACTTTGACGAGTTTGCGAAATAACCTGTGTCCGTCCTGCTGTTTGCGGCTCTGGTTGGTCAGCACGCCAAAGCGCGAGATACCGTAGTGCTTGCTGAATACCTTGATTAGCGCATAGGCGTCGGTCAGGGACGCGGGTTCATCGCAGATGACGACGACGGCGTGCTGCGCGGCCTGAACGAAGCGCGCAACTTCGGGAGCGATACCGGCGGCCGTGTCCACAACCAGAATGTCAGGCTGATTGCCGAGCTCGCCGAAGGCCTGAATGATGCCGGCCTGCGCCGCGGGCGGAAGGTCGGTCATGCTGAAGTTTCCAGATGATGCCGGCACGATTCGGATGTTGCCGGGTCCCTTGAGCAGCGTGTTCCCGAGGTCGGTCTCGCCGTTGACCACATGCGACAGGTTGAATCGTGGCTGCAGTCCCAGCAGCACGTCGACGTTGGCGAGGCTCAGATCCGCGTCGAGCAGGCAGGTATTGCGACCGGATTTTCCGAGCGCAACAGCGATATTGGCGGCAACATTGGTCTTGCCGACGCCACCTTTGCCACTACAGACGGCGATGACTTTGACGGGCTTCTTGTCCATGAATTCTCTCAAACCTGATTCCTGGTTATCACTGGGCATGTGCGCTGTTTACTGACGCGTAGTTCTGAGCCATGACGAGTTCGTCGATAATCGGCTTGCTCGACTCCAGGCACTCCACGGCTTCATTGACGAGCCACAGCTTCTTACGCGCGGCTGCGTGCAGATCATCGGGAATGCGCTGACCATCCGAGAACCATGCAGCAGGCAGATCATTGCGGATCAGTGCGCTCATGACGCAGCCAAGCTGTGCCGCTTCGTCGATCTTGGTAACGATGCAGCCCTCGAGCGGCACCTGCCGGAACTCGCGAATCGTCTCGTCGAGCGCCGCTTCCTGCGTGGCGGCGGACAGCGTCAGGTAGAACTTCACGCGCTCGGCGTTGCGGCCATAGGCTGCCAGGCGACCTGCAAGGTCGCGATCGCGTTGACTGCGGCCTTCAGTGTCGATCAGCACGAGTCTCTTGTGCTTCAGCTTGTCGAGTGTGTCCGACAGGTCGCCAAAGCTGCTCGCCGCGTACACGGGTGCGCCGATGATGTTGGCGAAGGCGGTAAGGTGCTCTCTTGCGCCGACGCGAAACGCATCGGCGCTGACCAGCGCGATGTCATCGGCCCAGCTGTTCATCGCGAAGCGAGCGGCAATCTTGGCGATCGTCGTTGTCTTGCCGACGCCGGTGGGGCCGATCAACGCAATCGTACCGCCGGTCTCGAGCAATCGATCATCGACCACCGGAAGTGTCTGCGCCAGCATCGACAGGGGCGCGCCCCAGGTGCTTTTCATCTCCTCCAGCGAGCCAATGCGGTCGATGATCATGTTGGCTATGTCAGGCGCGATGCCAAGACGTGCAAGATTGCGCAATACCTGCACGCGCGCCGGATGACGGCGCTCGTCTTCCCGCCAGGCCAGACCGGACAACTGAGTTTCGAGCATGCCGCGCATTGACGTGAGTTCGTCGTGCATCGTCTTCAGCGCCAGCGCGTCAGCTCGCTCGGCATGGCGCTGTTCGGCCAGCGAGTCCGCAAATACGGGAGGATGTTGAGGCGCCGCGTCGGCCCGGGCGGTAGCTGTGTCCTGGCCAGCGGCAACGACGACGTCGTCTTCGGCGATGCGTGCGAGCGCGTCGCTATCGACCTGCGCGCCGTCCTCGGCCGTGCCGAGCGCGTGGCGTACAAGTGCCTCGTCATAGTCGATGGCGGCGATAACCTCGATCCCGTCCTCGACACGACGATTCGAGAGAATCACGGCATCCGGGCCCTGATCCTCGCGCACCCGGCGCAGCACTTGGCGCATATCCTTGTCCATGTAACGCTTAATCTTCACGATCGTTCCTCTTGATCCTGTCGCTCGTTATTGCCCCGCAACCCTTGCGTCCTTTTGCCGCCGCATTAGCTCACCGCGGCAATCATCTGAATGCGCTTGTCGTCCGGTATCTCGTTGTAGGCCAGCACATGAAGATTGCGGATGTTGCGCATCATGCGCGCCATCCAGGGTCGCACCGGCGGCGCAACGAGCAGTACAGCGGGTTCGCCCGCGATTTCCTGGCTCTGCGCTTTTTCCGACAGTGACTCGTGCAATCTCTCCACCATGGCTGGCTCCAGGCCGATGTTTCCGCCTTCCTGCACACTCTCATTCAAGATTCGTTCCAACTCGGGCTCGAGCGTCATCACGGGGAGCTCAGGCCGCGTCCCTGCTACGTTGTGGACGATCGAACGGCCCAGCGAGACGCGTACGGCAGCCGACAATGCGTCGGGTTCCTGACTCCGCGAACCGTGTTCCGCCAATGTTTCGGCGATCTTGCGGATGTTGCGAAGCGGGATGTGTTCCTCCAGCAGGTTTTGCAGCACGCGCGTGATGACACTCATCGGCAGAAGCTTCGGTGTCAGCTCTTCAACGAGCTTCGGCGATGCGGCTGCAAGCCGGTCCATGAGTTGCTGGGCTTCCTCGTGACCGAGCAGTTCGTGTGCGTTGGTCGTGAGCAACTGGCTCAGGTGGGTCGCGACGACGGTTGCCGGGTCGACCACCGTGTAGCCGAGCATCTGCGCTTCGTCGCGCTGCCCCGGCTCGATCCAGTACGCCTCGAGCGCGAACGCGGGATCTTCGGTGGCGATGCCCTCGACCTTGCCGAACACCTGTCCGGGATTGATGGCGAGTTCCTTGTCGACGTAAATCTCGCTTTCCCCGATCGTGACGCCGGCGAGCGAGATACGGTAAGCGTTTGGCGGCAGGTCGAGGTTGTCGCGAATGTGCACGGGCGAGACCAGGAAACCGAGTTCCTCGGTGAGTTTCTTGCGTACGCCTTTGATTCGTGCGACGAGCGGACCTTTGCGTGCTGAATCGACGAGCGGTATCAGGCGATAGCCGACCTCGAGCCCGATCAGGTCGACCGGATCGACGTCCTGCCAGCTCAGTTCCGGCAACGCGGCCTCGGGATCGACCGGCTTGGCCTCCGGCTGCTCGGGTTGCCTGTTGCGCCTCGCTACGCGCATCGCCGCGAAACCGCAGATTGCGGCAAGGCCAAGAAAGGCCAGGTTCGGCATGCCCGGAATGATGCCCAGTACGCCCACGATGGCTCCCGTCACGCCAAGCGTTCGCGGATCGTTGAACAGCTGCGAGTTGACCTGGCTTCGCATGTCCTGCGACCGCGTCACGCGAGTGACGATGATGGCGACGGCCGTTGACAGGAGCAGCGACGGAATCTGGGCGACGAGACCGTCGCCAATCGTCAGCAGCGTGTAGTTGTGCACAGCGGCAGAAAGCGCGAGGTCGTGCTGCGTCGTGCCGATGATCAGGCCACCGATGATATTGATGAAGAGGATAAGGATGCCGGCGACGGCGTCACCACGAACGAACTTGCTGGAGCCATCCATCGAACCGTAAAAGTCCGCCTCCTCGCCGATCTCCTGGCGGCGCTTGCGGGCTTCGTCCTGGTCGATGATGCCGGCGTTCAGGTCGGCGTCGATCGCCATCTGCTTGCCGGGCATCGCGTCGAGCGTGAACCGGGCGGAAACTTCGGACACCCGTCCCGCACCTTTCGTCACGACAACGAAGTTGATGATGACGAGGATCGCAAAGATGACGAGACCGACCGCGTAGTTGCCGCCGATCACGAACTCACCGAAGGCCTCGATGACGCGGCCGGCGGCGGACGTGCCCGTATGACCGTTCAATAACACGACGCGCGTCGACGCGATATTGAGCGCCAGACGCAACAGCGTGACGACGAGCAGGATCGTGGGGAATACACCGAAGTCGAGCGGCCGCTTGACGTATATCGTCGTCAACAGGATGCCGAGCGACAACGAGATGTTGAACGTAAACAACACGTCGAGTGCGAGTGGCGGGAGCGGGATCATCATCATGGCCAGCATGGCCAGGAGAAGGACCGGGAGACCCAGTCCTTGAATGATCTCGGCGATGTTGTTATTCGTCGTAGTTTGCATCTTCGTCTATCTCGGGTGCCGGCGGCTCTGGGCGACGTTGCCCGGGCCGTAGCGTTTCGTTGAGCTGGTAGATATAAGCGAGGACCTGAGCGACTGCCGTGTACAGCTTCGCGGGAATCTCCTCACCGATATCAGTCGTCCGAAAGAGGACACGCGCAAGCGGCGGCGCGGAAAACAGGGGCACGTTGTTTTCCGACGCGATTTCGCGAATGCGCTTCGCGACGAGGTCCTTGCCTTTCGCAACGACGTGGGGCGCGCCCATCTTTGCGTCGTCGTATTTGAGTGCTACGGCAAAGTGCGTCGGGTTCGTTATGACGACGTCGGCGGTCGGCACGTCTTCCATCATGCGACGCTGAGCGGCTTGCTGCTGCAGGGCGCGAATACGCGCCTTGACCTCGGGACGACCTTCGGTCTCCTTGAATTCGTCCTTGACCTGTTGGCGCGTCATGCGCAGTTTCTTCTGGTACTGCCAGAGCTGAAACGGTACGTCGACCGCGGCAATCAGAATCAGGCCGAGACTCACCACGAGCAGCGACACGCCGCAGATCTTGAATGCCGTCACGATCGCCTCGCCGATCGGCTGGCGGCCCAGCGCGAGCAGCTGCTCCGACTCATACCAGAGCCAGAACACGGCGATCGTCGCGACGACGGCGAACTTTGCCATGGCCTTGACGAGCTCGTTCAGCGCGTTGGCCGAGAAGATGCGCTTGATTCCCTTGATTGGATTCAGGCGTTCGCCCTTGAAGGCGACCGCCTTCAAGCTGAACGAGAATCCACCGAGTGCCGCCGAAAACAACAGAACGGCGGCGACCAGGACGACGACGAGCGGCAACAGGCTCGTAAAACCGCCTGATGCCATCTCGCCGAGCGCCACCGGAAGGTAACGCTCGTCGAGAAGCAGTTCGCGTTCGACCGTAAAGCTGTTTTCGAATGACGCCAGCATGCGGCTGCCCATCGGGCCGGCAAATGCCAGCATGGCGCCGGCGCCCGACAACATGACGCCTGTCATCGTCAGTTCACGGGATCGGGGAACGTCGCCCTTTTTGCGGGCGTCCTCGCGACGTTTCGGGGTCGGCTGTTCGGTGCGATCCTGTTGCGCCTGTTCTTCGGCCACGGTGGCTTATCCTCGTCGGCTACAGCTCAAGCAATTGCGAAATCGCCATGATCGATTCCGCAATGAACGTCGACACGTTCTCGACCAGCACGCCCATGTTGAGAAAAATGACCGCGAAGCCCAACAACATGGAGACCGGAAACCCTACGGCGAACAGATTCAAGGTCGGCGCTGCGCGACTCATCACGCCGAAGGACAGATTCACGACCAGCAACGCCGTTACCGCCGGCAAGGCGATCTTCATCGCAAAGATGAACAGATGGCTCGTCCACGCGATCAGGTCCCAGAGGATGGATATGCTCAGGCCGCCCTGCGAGATCGGCCACGCCCGGAAGCTCTCCGCGAGCATGCGAATCATCGCGAGATGCCCATCCATCGAGAGAAATACCAGCATCGACAGCATCAGGAACAACTGGCCCAGCACCGGGATACTGACGCCGCGCGCGCGATCCAAGAAGACGGCGAAGCCGAGACCCATGCTCATACCGATCACCTGACCGCCCAGCGCGATCGCGTCGAAGACAAGCTGCACTAAGAATCCCATTGCGACGCCAATCGCGATCTCCTGAATCACCGTGACCAGACCCGCCGCACTCAACACGTCCTGCGTGGCCGTAGGCGGCACGATCGGCGCTATCGCGATGGTCAATACGACGGCCAGCAGCAGCCTCACCTTGACGGGCACGAAACTCCCGCCAACGATCGGCATCACCATCAGAAAGGCGCCGATCCGCACGAAGGGCCAGATGTAGATCGACAGCGTTTCGATAATGGGTGCCAGTGCGATCTCGATATTCACTTTCTTTACTCACAGTCATGTTCATTCCTCGCTCATCCGTCATGAGATCAGGGAAGGTATTTGCTCCATCAATTGTTGGGTGTAGTTGACGATGACCCTGAGCATCCAGGGCCCGGCGACGACGATCGATATGACCAGCACGAGCAGCTTCGGAATGAAGCTCAGCGTCATTTCGTTAATTTGTGTCGCGGCCTGGATCATGCCGATCAGCAGGCCGACGGCGAGTGCCGACACGAGCATCGGGGCTGCAATCAGCATCGTCACCCAGAGCGCCTGTTGTCCAATCGTCGTAACGGTTTCCGGTGTCATGACACGCCCTCAGGTATAGAAGCTCGAGGCCAGCGTGCCGAGCATGAGCGCCCAGCCGTCAACCATCACGAAAAGCATGATCTTGAACGGTAGCGAGATGATCATGGGCGACAGCATCATCATGCCCATCGACATCAGTACGCTCGATACGATCAGATCGATGACAAGGAACGGGATGAAGATCAGGAAACCGATCTGGAACGCGGTCTTCAGTTCACTGACCATGAAGCTCGGCACAATGATCGACAACGGTGCCTCTTCGATCGAGGCAATGTCAGTACGGCCTGCAATCGAAGCGAAAAGCTGCAAATCGCTCTCGCGCGTCTGCGCGAGCATGAATTCGCGCAGCGGTCCAATCCCCTTGCTCAGCGCATCGCCCGCCGAAATCTCGCCGTCGATGTACGGCGTGGCGGCGTTCTGGTGAATCTCCCCGATGACCGGAGCCATGACGAAAAACGTCAGGAACAATGCGATGCCGAGCAATACCTGGTTCGGCGGGGTCTGCGCGGTGCCGAGTGCCTGACGCAGGATCGACAGCACAATGATGATGCGCACGAACGCGCTCGTGGACAGGATCGCCGCCGGCAGAAGCGTCAGCAGCGTCATCAGGACGAGGATCTGCAGACTCAGTGAGTAGCTCTGGTTGCCGGCCACCTCGGTGGCCAGCGCCAGAGATTCCGCCTGGGCATGCGCCGCCCCGGAGAACAGCAGGAGCACCGTGATGAGGAGTGCGCGAATCATTTACTGTTCTCCAGGAGGGCGGATTTCAGTCGGCTTGCGAAGTTGCCGGTCGCGGGCCTCCCGGCCGCGAGCTCGATGGGCTTTTCGAGCACGTGCAAGGTGCTCACACCGGTAGCGGTCATGCCGATCAGCAGCTGCTGATCGGCGACTTCGACGACCATCAGCCTTTCTTTCGGTCCGAGCGGGCGCGTGGCGACAATCGTGATCAGGTCGGCCCCGCCTCCGGACACGAAGCGCGACCGCGAGTAGAACCAGCCGAGGGCTACGATGACCGCGACCACGAAGAACAGGCTGAGCCCGAGGCTCAGGATGTCCCCGCCGCCGATGCCGGGCGTGGCCGGAAGACTCGCCGGCGCCTCGGCCGAATGCGCCTGCGTTGGCGCGAGTGCCAGGGCGATGAGCGGCGCGATCAGTTGCAGTACACGTGATCCCATAACGGCGCGTTGCGTCAGTTGAGCTGCTCGATACGTTCGACCGGACTCACGACGTCGGTCAACCGCACGCCGTACTGGTCGTCGACAACCACGATTTCGCCGTGCGCGATGAGCGTGCCGTTGACGAGCACGTCCATCGGCTCACCGGCATCCTGGTCCAGGGCAATCACAGAGCCCTCGACCAGCGATACGAGGTCGCGTATTGATATGTCAGTCGAGCCGACGCGCAGCGACACGTCCACAGGGATGTCGAGCACCAGGTCGAGGTTCACATCGGCTCCGGCTTTGTCCCCGGCACCGCCCTGCAGCTCGTCGGGCGAGTATTGCGGTGCGCCGTCTTGCGGTTGTTCCGCGCCGGATTCGGGTGTCTGTTCGTCACTTGCCATGGTGTGTGTTCCTCTGGTTAAGCATTGCGTGCAGCATCGCCGCCGGGCTCGCTATCGAGCCAGCGGCGGGTTTCTATGGCATATCGCCCGTCGTGGACGCCGAAACGGCCTTCGAGCACGGGCACTCTCTGCGCGTGCACGATGCCGCGCTGCGGGTTGGCAATCATGATGACGTCGCCGGGCTTGAGCTCCGCGACTTCCTTGAGCGCCATCTGTGTGCGGCCCACGTGAGAGGCGACATTGATCACGGCGTCGATCACGCGACCACGGAGTGCGTCATGCCAGCGTGCATCCTCGGCGGTATCGCGCTCACGCTTTTGTCCGTCGAAAACCGGGACCAGAGGCGCGACCGTCGTGACGGGCCAGAGCAGATGAAAATGCTGCTCCGTGTCGCCAATTTGCAGGTCGAATTCCGTGCTGATTATCGAGTCGCCGACGTCGATACAGTCGATGATGCTCGACGACAGGTGACCGACTTCGAACTCGGGTTTCAGATCGATCATCGGCTGCCAGACTTCGGCGATGACCGACATGACGGCATTGCCGAACAGCCGGGCGACGTTGATCTCGCCGGGCGTGAAGAATTCGGCACCGTCGCGCGCACGGTCGTTGCCGGCCCCACCGTAGAATGTCTCGACGAGAGTTTCGACGAGGTCGGCGTTGAGATTCATGAGCGCCGCGCCTTCGAGCGGCTTCATGTCGAATTCGAGAAGCAGCGTCAGACCTTCGATGATTTCACCGAATTCGCTGAACGTTCTGTTCGCGACATGGTTGAAGGTCACGCTGCACTCGCAGTTGAGCAGATTCTCGATAATCGTCTCCGCACGGCTCGCAAACTGTCGGTTCAGGCTCTGCAGCCGCGGGTAGCTGTTCGTCACGATGCGTGAACGGGGACCCACGTCGAATGGCTTTACTTCTGCGTAGGTCGGGCCGCCCGTCGAGTGGACCTCGACCTCGCCGCTCGACATACCGTCAAGGAGCGCGCCCTTTTCCTCGTCTGTGAGTACCGGTTCAGACATGTGCCGTGTCCTACTGGATCACGAGGGCCGTAAAGTAGACGGCCTCGACGCCGGAACCGTCGCCGGTTTCCTCGGTCATGATCCGCTGGATCTCGGCCAGGCCGTCGGCGAGCATCTGCTCCTTGCCCTCGCGGGTCGTCACTTCCTCGTAGACCGACTGCCCGTAGAGGAGGATCAGCCCGTTTCGGATGACGGGGATGTGCTCACGAAGGGCGTTGATGACGCCCTGATCGCGGGACATCACTTCCATCGTGATCTGCATGAAATGGGTATCGCCGGCCTCGTTGCGAAAGTTCACGACCAGCGGCGGATGCAGGCTCTGGTAGATCGCAGGACCCTTGACCGGCACAGCCTCTTCGGCGACAGCTTCTCCTTCAGCGGTCTCGTCTTCGCCCAGGAACATCATGCCGGCGAATACGCCGCCACCCAGCAATACCAGCCCGACGACCCCCAATAGGATCATCTTTTTCATGCCGCCTGTGGGTTCCTCGGCATTCTCTGTTGCGGTGTCTTCTTCAGCCATCACATGCTCCTGGTAGCGATACCCGGTAAATGCAAGTGCCGTGCCAAAGAACTGACGGGGTCTATTTAGTTCTTTTTTTCAACTACTTAAAAGACTTTTATAGACTTCTTCGAGCTTCGGGGATGCGTCAGGATTCCGGCACCGAAGTGCAGCGGCAGTCGAATGTCGGATTTCTGACGGTCGGTCACGCGAACGTATCGAGCAGTCCGTCGTGACGACGAGCAAGCGTTGCCTCTGCGGGCATCTCGTCGTCCGGAACACCGAATCCGCCACCCGGACCGGGTGCGCGCGCTTCGCCTCGCGCATTGCCGTCACGATTTCCGGCCACGTTCTGCTCGCCGACGCTGGTCTGGCCGAGTGACAGTCCGCTATCGGCGAACAACTCTCGCAACCTCGGGAGTGCCTGCTCGATGGCCTCGCGTGTGATCGCGTGCTGTGCCTGGAACGTGATGTTGGCCGCGCCGTCCTCGACGTTGACTTGCACGCGGACTGGGCCGAGTTCGGCGGGCGTCAGGCGAATCTCGGCCGTCTTGAGCTGGTTGTTCGCCATCATGACGACACGCTCGCCGAGCTTGTCGCCCCAGTTCGCCTCGCGCACGGGTGTATCGATCAGGTCGGTCACTTGTTGCTGCAGCGTCGACGCAAATCTGCCGTCAGCTGACGGGACAGAAAGCTCCGCGATCGCGAAGGCTCCGGGCTGGAATGCCGGAGTCGCCACTGCAGCCTGCGGCACGCCAGTCTGGACGACGGGACGTGCAGGCTCGCCCGAGAGCTCCGTCACCGGCATGGCCTGCTGCAACGGCGGTGTCACGGGCCGGGCCGACGTGTCCTGCAAGACCGGCAGGCCGTCATCCCCCGCGGCAGTTTGCCGTAGCTGCGTCACGGTGTAATCGCGCGGCTGAATTTCACGCGCCACCGGGGACCGTGTTCCAGGGACGAACCGGGCATCGCGCGCGTCGGCAATGGCCTCGCGCGACGACGGTGGCATATCGATCGGTATCGGCGTTACCCGGGGCTTCAAATTCGCCGGATCGGCCGGAGTCGCAGGCACGCCCTGCTCCGCCCCATCGATCACGCGACTGCTCACCTGCCGGGCCTGAACGGTCGCTCCGACCAACAGGGGCGTTTCGGATTCGGGTCCGGCGCCGGGTATCGTCTGCAGCGGCACCGGTGCTGCCTGGACCGCCGGAGCTGTCGGGGCAATACCCGTCAGCGCCAGCTCAGGCGGCACGACGAGTGACTCCCAGGGCTGCTCATCGGCGACCTGCAGCAGCGGTGTCTCCGCATCCCCGCCACCTTCCAGCAAAACACCCTCGACCATGATCGCAATATCGGAGTCCGGCAGCGGATTGCCGGTCGGCGGCAATGCATCGCCGGCGATGGCGTCGATCGACCTGGCATCGGTCAAGCGAGGTTGCAGCACCGCCGCGAATCCGGACGGTTCCGACGGCGCGCCAGCCGGCGGAATCCCTTGCTGGAAAGGCGTTTCGGCGCCCGGATCAAGCGTGGGGAGTTGCAGGTTGAATGTCGCCAGCATGTGCGGTCCTTTGGCAAAAGTAGTGACTCATGCCAATAGGGGAGCAAGATGCGTGCCAGCTTTGAACGCGCTCAGTTCTCGTCCTTTCCGAAGCCCGCGTTTGGTGCTGCAGGCAAATCGTCCAGGGCCTTTTGTTCGCGTCGTTCTTCGAAAGCGCGATCCTGCTGTTCGTACTTCTCGAGCACACGCTCGAGCGAGTCCAGGCGCCTGCGCTTGGCAAGCCAGCGCTGTCGGTGTGTCTCGAGATTCTGCTCGCAGTCACTGACGATCCGCTGTTGCGCTCGTACCGCGCCGTCGAGCCTCTGCAGGAAGTTTTGGTAGTCCTGCCACTGCGCGCCGCTGACCCCGCTTCCCGATGGGGACCTGCCAGCGTAGGTGTGGCGGTATGCGTTCAACTCTCCGAGGCGCGCCAGCTGCTCGTCAAGGCGCCGCCGCGAGCGGCCCGCTTCCTCGCCGAGACGCCGCTCCTCGGACGCGGCGAGCGAGACGATACGGTCGATCTTGCGCGTCCGATGCTTCATGTCAGTCGCTCACGACGGCATCGGGTCCGGCGTCCACCGCCGGCGACGCGTCGAAAAGCTCGCGCAGAGCCGCGAGACTGCCGCTGGTGTCGACGCTGTCGTGCTGGTGTTGTCGAAGGAATTCGATGATCGAGGGCCAGAGCGCGATGGCCTCATCGAGCTGCGGATTGGAACCTGGCTGGTACGCGCCGACGGCGACCAGGTCGCGGTTCTCATGGTAGGTCGACCAAACCTGTCGGAATCGCGTAACGAGCTGCTGCTGTGCGTCACTGGTAAACAAGGTCATGGCGCGGCTCACGGACGATTCGACGTCGACGGCGGGATACACGCCCGAATCTGCTAGCGAACGCGACAACACGATATGGCCATCGAGAATGGCGCGCGATGCATCGACGATCGGATCGTTCGGGTCGTCGCCTTCGGCCAGCACCGTGTAGATCGCGGTTATCGAACCTGAACCGGCTGCACCGTTGCCAGCACGTTCGACGAGTTGCGGCAGTTTCGCGAAGACGGACGGCGGATACCCCTTGGTCGCGGGCGGCTCACCGATCGCCAGCGCAATCTCACGCTGGGCCTGGGCAAAACGTGTCAGCGAATCCATGAGCAGCAGGACGTTGTTTCCCTGGTCCCGGAAGTGTTCGGCAATCGCAGCTGTCAGCCAGGCACCGTGCAATCGCATGAGCGGCGTGTCGTCAGCCGGTGTCGCTACGACGACGGCACGGCGCAACCCTTCTTCGCCGAGCGAGTGCTCGATGAACTCCTTTACTTCCCTGCCGCGTTCGCCGACGAGCCCGACCACAACGACATCGGCCTCAGTGTTCCGAGTCATCATGCTGAGCAGCATGCTCTTGCCGACGCCGGACCCGGCGAACAAACCCAGGCGCTGGCCGCGACCGACGGACAACAGTGAGTTGATCGACCGTACGCCGACATCGAGTTGCTGGCGAATCGGCTGACGCGATAGCGGGTTTATTGGCTCGCCCATGAGCGGCACCGTGTGCCCGTGCGAGATCGGCCTGCCCCCGTCCAACGGCCTGCCGCGCCCGTCGAGGACACGGCCGAGCAACTCGTCACTGACGACAACCTCCGGGGCACCGGAGACCGGAATGACGCGCGCGTTCGGGACGACGCCGCGCATGTCGCCGACGGGCATCAGGAACAGCCGCTCGCCCGAGAAACCGACGACCTCGGTTTCCACGCGGCGGCCGTCCGTCGCGACAACGTCACATCGACCCCCGAGCGGCGCATGGCAGCCTTCCGCCTCCATCGCGAGCCCGACGGTGCGGCGCAGCACGCCCTCGACGACGAGCGGCGGCGGGTCGTCGCCGGCTCGATCGATATAGGGGCCAATTCGCAGCGCACGTTCGAGATTGCGGTCCGGGTCCGGACCCGGGAACAGCGTGATCTTCTCGTTCATCGGCCGCGCTCGTCACCCAGGGCGGCGTTTATGACCGCATTGAGTCTTGCCTCGGTCGACGCGTCGATCTGCGAACTCTCGGTTGTCACCTTGCAACCACCTCTGACGATCAGAGGATCCTCGACGATCGACCAGGCGAGTTCGCTGTCGGCGGGCGCGAGCGATTCGCGCACGAGCGCCGCATCGTCGGGATGCAGATGCACCTGGACACTGCGGCTGGCTATGGGCAGCTTCTGGATGGCCTCGCGCACGATGCCGATGATGTGTGTCGGGTCGAGTCGAATTTCTCGCCGGAACAGTTGCCGCACGAGCGCCGTAGCAAGCTCGACCAACTGTTTCTCGATGGACTCGTCCAGCCGGTCGAACGGCTCGCACAACGCGCGCAACAATTCGTCGTACCGCTCTCCACGCTTGCGCATCTCGTCGGCGCCGGCTGCGAGACCCTCGGCATGACCCTTCGCGAAGGCCTCGTCGTAGGCTGCCTTTTGCAATTCCTCCAGCCTGCCCGCCGTCAGGTAGCCCTGGCCATCGGAGCCATCGATCGCGGGGACCTGCCAGCGCGCGGCACCGGATTTCTCAGACATATTCCTCACCGCCGCGGCCGAGGTTGATATCACCTGCATCTGCCAGGCGGCGTGCGACGTCAAGAATCTCCTTCTGCGCCGCCTCGACGTCGCTGAGCTTCATCGGGCCTTTGGCATCCATGTCTTCGCGCAGCAGCGTCGCGGCACGTTTCGACATGTTGCCCATGATCTTGTCGCTGATCTCCGGGTCGCAACCCTTGAGCGCAACCACGAGCAGATCGTTCGAAATTTCGCGCAGCAGCGCCTGGATACCGCGATCGTCGACCTCGAGCAGGGTTTCGAAAACAAACATCATGTCTTCGATACGTTGCGACAGTTCCTCGTTCTTCTCCTTGATCTGCCCCAGCAATTTCTCACCGTTCTCCGGCTTGAGTGCGTTGACAATACTGGCCGCAACCTTGTCACCGCCGACCTTGCGCGTGCCGCCGCGACCGGCATCGCCGGACTTGCTGGCAATCAGGTTCTCGATCTCCGCCAGTGCGCTCTGCTGGATATCGGTCAGTCGCGCTACGCGCATGACGATGTCGGCACGGATTTCCTCCGGCAGCAGGTCGATAACTTCAGCTGCCGTGGCAGGGTCGAGGTAGGCAAGCACGATCGCGATGATTTGCGGGTGCTCTTCCTGGATGATGTCTATGACTTCGCGCGAACTCATCCACTTGAGCGCATCGAGTCCCTGGGCGTCGTCGCCCGTGACGATGCGCTCGATGAACGCGTTTGCTTTCGCAGCACCGAACGCATTGCCCAGCAGTTTGCGGACGTAGTTCTCGGTGTCCACACCGAGAGCCGTCTGGTCCTCGACGTCGATGATGAAAATGTCGAGCACGGCGTCGGCGTCATTGCGGCTGACACTCTTGAGATTTGCCATCGCGCTGCCGACGCGATGGACCTCGTCGGCACCCATGTATTTGAGTACCTCGGCAGCCTCCAGGTCACCGAGGGTCATGAGCAGCAGCGCCGCGCGCTCTGTGCCGTTCATTGCCTCTGCCACATCACTCATCGGTTGCAATCCATCGTTTGACGACCTGGGCGACGCGCGCGGGGTCATGCCCGGTCAGATTCTTCGCGGCCGCGACTTTCTCGTCGTAGCTGGGCCCCGACAGCGCGGCGACGCCGCCGCCCGCAAGCCGGCCGGCGCCACCCGTTTGCAGTTCCCCGCCTGCCCCGACGATCTGGCCAGTGGACCCGCCACCTCCCGAGAGGACGTTGCGCAGCAAGGGCCGAACGATGCCGAACGCAATTGCGAGCACGAGTATGGCGCCGAGAATCTGCTTCATCGCATCGACAAGTGCCGGGCGCTCCCACAGTGGTGGCGGTGCCACCTCTTCCATCGGTGCCGAGGCGCGGAACGCCTCGTTGAGAACCACGACAGTGTCACCGCGCGCCTCGTTGAAACCGACCGCCTGCTTGACGAGCTCCGTATAGCGCTCGATGTCGCTTTCGGACAGCGTCGTCTGCGCATCCTCACCTTCGACCGGCGTATCGTCGATCAGTACCGCGACGGAAAGTCGGCGGACTGCACCGGACTGGGGCCGGGTATGGCGAATCGTGCGGTCGACTTCGTAGTTGCGGGTGCTGCTGCGTGAACTGTTGCGCGGCGTGACCTGTTCCTGCTCGGAGGCGACGGGTTGTGCTTCGGCGGCCTCGGGCGGCTGATTGCTCAGTGCCCCGGGTACTCCGGCTGCCAGCGCGCCGGAACCATTGCTCTGGTTTTCGCTGGTCTGCTCACTGCGCACGACCGTACGATTCGGATCGAAAATCTCGCTGGTTTCTTCGGTGTACGTGAAGTCGATGTCTGCCGACACTTCGGCGCGCACGCGACCGACACCGACGAGCGGCGTCAGGATATCCTCGATGCTCTTCTTGTAGGTGTCCTCGAGCTGCCGCGAGTACTTGAATTGCGTGGCCGCCTGGGCACTCGCCGCCTGCTCGGCGCCCGAACTCAACAGCCGTCCGTGCTGGTCGATCAGCGTAACGTCGTCGGCATGCAGATTCGGCACGCTCGAGGCGACGAGGTGCACGACCGCGGACGCCTGGTCCGCCTCGAGACCCATGCCACCGAATAGATGCAGCAGGACCGAGGCACTCGCGCCCTTATTATCCCGAATGAATGCGCTCTGTTTCGGCAACGCCAGGTGCACACGTGCCTCACGCACGGCTCCGAGACTCGAAATCGTGCGCGCAAGCTCGGCTTCGAGTGCGTGCTGGTAGCGCGCATTCTCCATAAACTGGCTGACGCCGAAGCTGGATTGCTCCTGCATCAGGTCCATACCGGTGCCGGTACTGTTGGGCAAGCCCTGCGATGCGAGCTCGAGCCGTGCGGCGTGCAGCTGCGCTTCGGCAACGAGAATGGCGCCCGTAGCTCCGATCTTGTGATCGATTCCAGCCGACTGCAGCGCATCCGCCACGGCTGTCGCTTCGGGCGCCCCGAGGTCGCCGTAAAGCTGACGGTAACCCGGCGACTGCGACCACAACACAACGGCAAAGCCGACGGCGACGGCGGCGGCGACGCCGATGAGAAGCATGATCTGTCGGACTGCCGGGATGCGCAGTACGCTGGCAAGATTCAGCTGGCTCGTGTCGACGGCGGTGGATTCGATGACGGTTCCGGTTTCCATGATGTCCTGACGTTTCCTTGTTCGTTATTCCGGGCTGGCGGCCTGTTGAATGAGTATTCGAAGACTGCTAGACCGGCATGTTCATGATGTCCTGGTACGCTGTGATCAGCTTGTTGCGAACCTCGGTCACTGCTCGGAAGGACAAGTTCGCCTTTTGCGAGGCGATCATCACCTCGGCCATGCTTTTGTCCGTCGTGCCGTTCTCGAAACCCGTCTTTAGCTCACTGGAATACTTCTGCGCGTCGTTGACGGCATCGATCGTCGTCTTGAGCATCGCGCCAAAGTCGGGGCCTTCCGGCCTTGCGGCTTGCGAGGCGGCCGACTCCGGCGGCCGTAACTCCTGGCCCATGGTGCGAATCTGGCTTAGCAGATGGTCTGCGCTTATGGTGTTCATGCGGATTCTCCAGGAATGCCAATGCCGGCTTCACGCATGCGCGCGAGCTTGTATCGCAGGGAGCGCGGGCTGATGCCGAGCGCCCTCGCAACGTCGCTGCGCTTACCGGTGTGTGTCTTCAATGCATCGAGAATGAGCTGGAATTCGCGATTCCTCAGCCCTTCGCTGAGGCCCGCCCCGGTCGTGTCGACGGCGTCGGCGGATTCCTCGAAGACGAGGTCGGCCGCCTTCAGCTCTTTGCCCGGCAGCAGGATCAATGTGCGCTGCATCACGTTCTCGAGTTCACGGACATTGCCGGGCCAATGATAGGCACACAGTGCCTTGCGAGCGCAGTCACCGATCGTGATCGCGCCCGAGCCGTAACGCCGAACAGCGCGCTCGGCGAGCGGCAGGATGTCGTCCGGCCGCTCGGCGAGCGCCGGAATTTGCAGTGGGAAAACGTTGAGTCGGTAGTAAAGGTCCTCACGGAAACTGCCGACGGAAACGTGCCGTCGAAGATCGCGGTTGGTCGTGGCAAGGACGCGCACGTCGAGCGGGATTACCTGTCGGCCGCCGATGCGTTCCACTTCCTTTTCCTGAATGACGCGCAGCAGCTTCGCCTGAAGACCGAGGTCCATTTCGGAAATTTCGTCCAGCAGCAAGGTGCCGCCGTTGGCCTGCTCGAACTTGCCGGCATGCGACCCGGTCGCGCCGGTGAATGCGCCCTTCTCGTAGCCGAACAACACGGCTTCGAGCATGCTCTCGGGAATTGCGGCGCAGTTGATTGCGATGAACGGGCGGTCACTACGCGACGAGTGACCGTGGATATGGCGCGCAAACACCTCCTTGCCGCAACCGCTCGGACCGCTGATGGTCACGGTCACCTCGGTGCGCGCAACCCGCGTCGCGACCTTCAGCAGATCCTGCGTCGCCGGGTCGGCTGCAATGACGTCACCATCGGCTTCTTCTTCGCCGATGTACTTGCCGACGATACTCCTGAGCTCCTCGGCGGCGAATGGCTTGACGAGGTAGTCAGCGGCACCATTGCGCATGACATCGACGGCATTCTCGATCGTTCCGTGCGCCGTCATGAGCACTGCGGGAAGGTTCGGGTAATCCTCGCGAATCCTGCCGAGCAACGTGATGCCGTCCATCGGCGTCATTTGCCAGTCCGTCACGATCAGCCCGACATGTTCGCGCTCCAGAATGTCGAGCGCTGCCACGCCGTCGCCAGCCGTGAGCACCGGCATGTCGTCGCTGTTCAGAGTATCGAACAGTGCCTCTCGCAACTTGGCGTCGTCCTCGACGATCAGTACGGCCGGCGTCGCCACGTCAGCTCTCCCGGCGCTCGGCGGGCAGTTGCAGACTGAAGTTCGTGCCGAGTTCAGACGTGTGCACCGCGACTTCGCCATCGTGCGCCGCTACGACGGCGTTAACCACGGCGAGACCGAGCCCGGTACCCTGAGGGCGTGTCGTGAAAAAAGGCTCGAAGAGACGCGGCTTGACGTCATCGTCGATACCGGGACCGTCGTCGGTGACGCAGAGGTGAACCGAATCGCTGAAGCGATGGCCGTGCAACAGGATCCGGGCCGGGCCTTCGGCGGCCTGGTCCGCGTTCGTTACGAGATTCAGCAAGGCGCCCTTGAGCGCGTCGCGGTTTGCGGCGACGCAAAGATCGGCGTCAGTCACCGAAACACTGACCCTTGTACCGGCCTTGAGCTGGCCGTCGATACTGTCGCGCACATCGGCCAGCAACGCCGTAACGTTGACCTGCTCGTGCGTACGTCTGGCTCCCGCGGCGAAACCGAGCATGTCGCTGACCATACGCTTCAGATCGTTCAGGCCTTCTATGATCCTGCTGACGACCCGCTCCTGCGCGGGCGTATCCGTGTTGAGCTGACCTGCATAAAGCATCGCGGAAGCAAGCGGCGTGCGCACCTGGTGCGCGAACTCCGCCGTCATTTCACCGATCGCCCTCAGGCGTTCATTGCGTTGTCGCAGCTCGGAAAGCTGTCGTTCTCCAGTGACATCCTTAAGGTGCAGGATCTCCCCCGAACCACTCTTCAAAGCCCGTCGCGAAAGGCTGAACCATCGGCCGTCGCGTAGTTGGATATGGCCATCCTGGCTGCCGCCGGTGCTCACTTCCCGGCGCACGATGGAGGCCCATGCCTGGCCTATCAGCGGCTGGTGCAGCAGGTCACCGGCCTCGCTGTTCTGTTGCCGGACCACGCCGTCGGCGTCGATGACAATGATCGCGCCGGGCAGGCTTTCCAGCAGGTCCGCCAGGCGACGGCTGAGGCGTTCCTTGCTGGCCAGCTCAGCCAGACGCCCGCGCTGCGCGGCTCGCAGGCGACGCGTCAGCCCCGCAACCGTATCCTGCAGGTCGCGGTACGACTCCTCCAGCAACTCCGACTGGTGATTGAAGACCTGGAACGCGCTCTGCAGTTGCTGCGTTTGCAAGCTCTGTGATGCCAAGGTGTCCTCCGACAGAAATCAACGTCTCTGCCGGTTTTTTGCAAGTTGCGTGCCAGAACCTTTTTTCTTTATTTTTTATTGGGTTAGTGAAATACCGATGCGCCAACCGAGCGTCAAAAATCCGACAACACGGGTTCGGTGACGGATTTCAGGCGATGAGTTTAGGCGCGCTCAGGCGAGGCCGTATTTGCCGATCTTCTCGACCAGCGTCGTGCGGCGCATGTTGAGCAGGCGGGCGGCCTGGGCCACGACCCCGTCGGACGCCTCCATTGCCTGACCGATCAACTCCTGCTCGACGTTCTGCAACGCCTGCTTGAGATTCGCGCTCGTCCTGCGCATGGCTTCGGCGACGTTGTTCGACTCGGCCGGGACCTCGGGTTGTGCCTCGCGATACTTCGGCGGGAGATCGTCGATCTCGATCGTGCCTTCCGGCTTGATGATGGCGAGACGCTCGACAAGATTCGACAACTCGCGGATATTGCCGGGCCAGCGGTAGCCCGCGAGAACTCGCATAGCCCTTTCACTGACACGCAGCTCCCCGTGTTCGTCGCCCGCGTGCGTGACCAGCAGCTCGTTGAGGAGCATGGGAAGGTCCGACACACGCTTGAAAAGCGGCGGCATGACGATCGGGAACACGTTGAGTCGGTAGTAGAGATCCTCGCGAAATTCGCCGGCTTCTACAGCGGCAGGAAGATCCCTGTGCGTTGCAGCGACAATGCGGACATCGCAGTCCCGCAGCTGGCCGCTGCCGACGCGCTCAAACGTACGCTCCTGGAGGACGCGCAACAGTTTGACCTGCATGTCGAGACTCATGTCGCCGATTTCGTCGAGGAACAGCGTGCCGCCCTCGGCTAGCTCGAATCGACCGGTTCGTGATGTGATCGCACCGGTAAAAGCGCCTTTCTCGTGGCCGAACAGCTCACTTTCGAGGAGCTCCGGCGGTATCGCACCGCAGTTGATCGGCACAAACGATTCGTCCGCGCGGCCCGACAGCTCGTGAATAGTACGGGCAACGAGTTCCTTGCCCGTGCCCGACTCACCAGTGATCAACACATTCGTATTAAAATCAGCAACTTGCTCGATCAGACGGCGCACGTCACGGATCGACCTCGACGTGCCCGTAATTCGCCGGCGGCGATCCTGGCCCTGGAAACGGATGGCACGTTGCAGCAGACGCTGCAGCTGAGCCCGGCGTAGCGGCGTTTCGAGCGGCCAGTTGGGGCCGTTGTCGGTCAGCGTATCGAACGCCTCGGGAAGACAAAGAAAAGGCAGTTCGGGATTGCGCTCCCGCACCGCCAGCGACAAATCCTGAAAGCCGCCGGAGAGATTCCCGGCTATGACCGCTGCGTTACTGTCGGAGTCGAACTGCCCGGCAGCGGCGTCGGCGGCCGCGACGACGGCATCGAAGCTGAGAAAGTGCAGGCGATCGACAAGCTGCGCCGCGCGGTCAGAATCCGCGTCCAGAATCAGCACTCTCCCCAGGGATGCTCGTTGCGATGCCATGCCAGTCCTCTGTCTGATCCTATTGTGCAGCTCGACTTGCGGCTAGCATAGACGCAATGATGCAGCGGCTTTGTGACTACGGTCACAATTGGCCGCAAATTTAACGTAATCCGGATCTCGCGGCTATCGCAGTTCCGTTTCGGTTGGCGGGCGTTGCTTCAGCGACCCGCCGTACGCACGCGCTGCGTCGCGGCCTCGCCGGATTTCCGACAGTTTTCCGGTCACGTCCCCGCGCGACGACAATGCCTCTGTACGCACGCGTTCGAGGCAAGCGTTCACAAATCGCATGACCTCGCGTCGTTCACTTTCGGGCACCTCGAGAACGACCGAGCGGAGCCGGATCACGATGTGTTCCACGCTGCTCCATTGGCCTTTCGCGGCGAGATCCTCCATATGCTGCGCCATTTCCCGGGCCATCCGCCCGGGGCTGACATCCGCAGTGGCTCGGTTGGCTACCATTATGGCCTCCCTTCGCTCTTCGGCTGGTCGGCAACCGCCTCGATTTCCTCGGCAATTGCGTCCCAGGCTTCCTTGAGTTCGCTCATGAGTACGGTAACTTCGTCGATGATCGCGACGTCGTTGTGCAGATTGGCTTGGAGCAAACGACGCATCATGTAAGCGTACAGAGCATCGAAGTTTTCGGCCATGCGTTGGTCAGCCTTATGATTGAGGCTGGCTTGCAGGCCGTTGATGACGCCTATCGCGTCACCGATAGCCTTGCCTTTGTCGGCAATCTGGCCACGCTCGATGAACCCGCGCGCGAAGTTCATTTTGGACAACGCGTGTTCCATCATCATCTGGATCAAGCGATGCGGTGACGACTCGCCGATCGCATTGCGCGTCCCGATCTGCTGGTACAGCTGAAGGGCGTTTTCACCACTGGCTGGGTACATCGATTCGTTCCTTTTCAATCCTAGCTGCTCTCCTGGTTACCGGCCCCAGGGAGTGCGCTCAGTTGCTGTGTAAGAAAGTTGCTGGTCGAAGTTAGCTGCGCCAGCAACGAGTCGAGCGCATTGAATTGGCGCAGCAGTCGTGTTTCCAGCGACGCAAGCCTGTCGTTGAGTGCCTCGCGATCGTCACTGTATCCCTCGATCGTGGCGGTGAGGCCCTGGGTTCGCGACTCGATGATCCCATCGCTGCTGAGATAGCCGTCCGTCAGGTCGTACAACCGCGTCGCGAATCCATCGGTCGTCGAGAAGAGCTGCCCGAACTTCACGAAATCATCGGCAACGACGGAGTCGAGACGCTCGGTGTTCAGGTTCAGCGTGCCGTCTAGCTGTACTTCGACACCGACCTCGCTCAGCGACGAGAATGCCGCGTCCAGGTCCTCGACGCCGACGCTGAGCTCGCGTCGAATCTGGTCGCGAATACCGCGCAATGTCGAATCGCCCACTAGCGGCGCGGCAATCTCGTTTTCCGCATCGTAAGACGTCAGGTTGTCGAAGATGTTGACGAGTGCGTTGTAACTCTCGACGAAACCGGCTACGAGATCTTTCGCCGCCTGATCGTCGTTCTCGACGAGCAAAGTGTCACTGCCCCCACCGGAGACTTCGAGGACATTGATCGTCACGCCCTGCACCGCGCCGGCAATCGTATTCGACTCGCTCAGGACGTCGAGGCCGTCAATGCGGACCAGCGCATCCTGGGCCGCGATCGACTCGGTCATCGATGTAAGGCCCATGCCTGGATCGTACTCGAGCGCGCTGAGGCCGCCATCGCCGCCCGCCTGTGAGATCGTGACCGAATTCGCTGCTCCCGTCGCTTCCCCGGTCACGATCAGGTAGCTGCCGCTATTGGCGTTGACGATCGTGGCCGACACACCGGGATTGTCCGTTGCCGCGTTGATCGCGTCGCGAATACCGGCCAGCGTGTTGTTGGTGCCGTCGATAGTAAGGTCCATCGTTTCGGCGCCGATCTGAATAGTGAGTGTGCCGGTCCCGACGACCGCATCGGCATCGACGAACGCGCCCGATGTCAGCTTCTGGGCCTGCGCGAGTTGAACGACCTCCAGATCGTAACTTGCCGGCAAAGCGTTCGTGCCTGCCGACACCGTGAACCGGTCTTCGTTGCCCGATGAAGCCTTGCGCGACAGGAACTTCTCGAGCGTCCTCATGGTGTCCAGCTTGTCGCGGAGATCGGAGAGCGCCGACTTCAGGCTGCCAAACGCCGAGAGTTTGGCCTGAGCACGTGCTTCCTGTTGTGCGATTCTGGTCTCCACGGGCTGCCCCTCTGCCGCAACCAATGACTGCACGATTCCGGCAATATCGAGGCCGGATCCTATTCCTGTTGAAACGATACTGGGCATACCTGGTTCTCTTGTCTGCAATCATTGCCGTCGCCGCCGCCTCAACGAGAAGCAACGCCGTGGTCTTCCCCTGTACCTACAAGAACCGTGCCACTTCCTGCCGGCCGATCCTCTGTTTCTTGTCAGACCATCGCGTCGTAGAGCCTGAGCGCTAAGTCGCCGATATCCGACAGGTAAGTTCTCGCGTTTTCCGGCGGAATCTGGCGAATGATCTCGCCAGTTTCCCGATCGAGCACCTGGATAACAGAGCGGCCATTTTCGAGATCTACCTCAAAACGCAGATCGCGTCCGATACTCTGGGACGCGACGTTCAGCTTCTGAACGAGCCGCTCCGTGTTCGGCCGAGCGTCCTCCGGCACATTCTTGCCGGCCGCAGCCGCCTGCTTGCCGCTTGCACTCTCAGGCTCCCGACCAGACCTCAATGCCGGGTAGCTACCCGTGACTGCGGAGATGTTCCTGACGTCCTGTTCAGACATGTGACTTCTCCTGATCTTTGGAGGGCAGCGTCCATGCCGCCCTCCTCAGGTGTCCTACTACTTGCTTAACCTTACTGCAGCAGGCTCAAAGCGAGCTGCGGCTGGGCATTCGCCTGCGACAGCACGGCTACACCGGCCTGTTGCAGGATCTGTGCCTTGGTTAATGCGGCCGTCTCGGCTGCGAAGTCAGCGTCCTGGATACGACCGCGGGAGGCCGACAGGTTTTCGCTGACCGTCTGCAGGTTGATGATCGTCGACTCGAAGCGGTTCTGGATAGCACCCAGGTTGCCACGCAAGCCATTGACGGACGTCAGCGCCGAGTCAACCCGGGCAATCGCGAAGTTCGCGTTGCCGACCGTATCGACGCCAACGCTCGACAGGGTCGTCGTCGCGCCGACAGTTTCGTCAGCGGTTACGCCGGCCAGACCTGTCGTGTCGGCGCCGGCTGCACCCGTCTCACCGATCGTGACGTTTGCACCGTTGCTGTTGACGACCTGCAGCTGGTCCGAATCATTGACGAATGCTGCGATACCGGTGACGTTTGCCGAATTTATCGCATCGGCTGCTTCCTGCACGGTCGAATCCGCGGCGACAACTGCACTACCGTAGAAATCGGCCGTCGTTCCGTCGCCGAAGTTGACCGTAATGTCGGTGCTGGCGGCCTCAGCCATACTGTACGCAGCAGCCGTGTTCGTGTTAAACGAACCGATCGCTCCAGCCGTAACGTCCGTGGTCAGTGCGACCGAAATGGTCTCACCAACGTTGGCGCCGACCTGGAAGGTCGCCGTACCGAAAGACCCGTCAAGGACCTTCACACCGTTGAAGTTGGTCTGCTTCGCGATGCGATCGACTTCCGCGATACGCTCCTGGACTTCTGCGTTCAGTGCCGCACGATCGGAGGCCGAGTTCGTTGCGTTGACCGATTGTACTGCCAGCTCACGAATGCGCTGCAGGTTGTTGGTCAACTCGCCAAGCGCGCTTTCTGTCGTCTGCGCGAGGGAAATACCGTCCGATGCGTTACGGACGGCCTGGTTCAGGCCGCGGATCTGCGTCGTGAAACGCTCGGAAATCGCGAGACCTGCTGCATCGTCCTTCGCACTGTTGATGCGCAGACCCGTGGAAAGACGCTCGAGGGCGGTGTTCATCATGCCCTGCGA
>JAAUYD010058934.1_pt1 | contig 49879 bp, 58 predicted proteins | sample 7278101 | NCBI WGS metagenome assembly JAAUYD01 (sample SAMN14350128, study PRJNA611818) | marine sediment metagenome | isolation source: surface marine sediment (0.6m) | place: French Polynesia: Moorea | collected 2018-08
GAGTTTTTATTACATAGACTCTTAAACGAAGGAGAACTTATTATTAAATGGAATCGTAAACTTAAAAATAAAGGAAATTCTGTTAACGTGGTTTAAATGCTTAACAGCTTATAGATAAAGAGACAAAAGAAACCAGATTTGTTACTTTACTACCTAACTAGAGAGGAATCTACTATGCAGCTACCACTATTCTCAGAAGTCAGATTAACCACGAATTTGCCTAACTATAATTTAAGTAAAGGTTGTTCTGCTATTATTGTTGATTATTGTCAAAATAAACAAGAAGAAGGTTATTTATTAGAAATGTTAGATGAGAATGATCAAGGATATACTATCATTGCAGTAACTTCTAATCAAATTGAGCCAATCAATTCAGATCATAACGCAACAGAAACAGTAATTTATTTAGAATAAACATCATGAAAGATAATTATAGCAGTTCCCATACTTGTGAGGTACAAACTCTTCTCGTTTTAGGAGTTCGGGAGGGCAGGCTTCGCCCGATGCTCCCCAGCAGGAGTTCAGGAGTTGAATATTAGCTGTACCTCATGAGTCCAGGAAATGCTATATGACTTTTCCCGATGAAATTCTCCTTATTCTCAGATTAGAAAATTAAGGGTTAGGATTTTTAATTAAATAAGTTATAATTCCTCCGATTAAAACCCCAAACAAAGCTAAACCAATTTGTCGCCAGTTTTTCAGTTCTCCGACTTTCTCAGCTAAATCAGGAATTTTCTGAGATGAATTTTCTAACTGTTTCAGTCTTGCATCAATAATTCCTAATTGACTCTTAATCTCACTTTTGATCTCAATTTGTTCTTTTTCAATAGTTGTTAATCGTTTATCAACTTCATCAAAACGACTATTAATAATATCTTTTAACTCTTTAAGATCAGATTCACTGACTGTTGATTTAGAAGCCATAGGAAAAACATTTTTATTTAAAACAATTATATCTACATTTTTTTGTTTTTTCCTTCCCAAAAGGTAAGAGGGTGCGCCGAAGCGCAACCCAACTTAACTGAGTGGACTTACACAGGCAAAGCAGCGTGAGTGTAGCAGTTTTTGGGGCATATTCTCGCGCAAGCTTCACAACCAATACAGTTGTCTTTGTTTGCAACGATCATGACTTGACGTTCGATATCATCATCGTCTTCGTCTTCGTCCACAAACTCACCGTCTTCGTTAACCCCCATTAGGGCTAAAACGTTGTGACCACAGACTTTGAAGCAACGTCCGCAACCGAGACAAGTATCTTTGTTGATGGCTTCAACAAATTTAGGAATCCAATCGAGTTTACCAAAGGTTAGGCCAGTTAAACTTGCCATATAAGTGTCCTCCTTGTATTAGGATGGTTGTTGGTTAGACTGATCGTCCCTAGTCATTCTTGACGAGTGGCTAGGTTTATATTCAAGAGATATGGAACCGCTTGAATTCTGTAGTAACATGAGGCGAGTGGGGTGAAGTTGTATCTGCCAAGGTTGGGAAAGTTGTTGCAGCGCATTCCACTGGTTTTTGAACACTTCAACTTGTAGGTGATAGTCGAAGGGACTGGTGGGGGCAGAATTTAACTTCAGGTATAATGTCATTCTGTGTTGGGTTTCACTGGTGGTGGTGAGCCAACTGGAAAAAATATTGTCTTGACACTCGGATTGTTGCCCTTTAAGCTCGGTGAAGATGAGGTGATGGGCGCGAATAGCTACATGGGCAAAGTCGTCAGGAATAGGTTCATTAACTTGTAAGTTGCATCCCCAGTCAAGGGCAGTAATGCTATTCTGGGACTGAATAAGGGCGCGAGAAAAGTTTTTACAGCCGGTGAGTTGGGCAACTCGGAAAGATTGAGGTACATCAAAGATGTCTTGTTTGGGTCCTTGGGCAATGATTTGTCCTTCATCTAAGATTAAGAGGTTAGGACAAATACGATAGGCTTCTTCTAGGTTATGAGAGACAAATAGGGTTGCCCCTGGAAAGTGGATTAAACTGAGTCTGAGGAGTTTTTCTAGTTGATCCCGTAAATAGGTGTCTAGGGCGGAAAATGGCTCATCTAGGAGCAAAATATCAGGCTCACTGGCTAAGGCTCTGGCTAAGGCGACTCTCTGCTGTTGTCCCCCTGACAGTTCTTGTGGGTAGCGATCGCCTAATCCTTGTAATTGTACTGCGATTAGCTGCTTTTCGACCCGTTGACGAATGGCAAGGGATGAGAGGGTTTTGGGAAGGCCAAAGGCGATGTTTTGCGCTACAGTAAGATGGGGAAACAGAGCATAATTTTGGAATAAGAAACCAATACGGCGATCGCGGATCGGCACATTGATGCCTCTTCTCGAGTCAAACAAAACGCGACCATTGAGGACAATACAACCTTCATCGGGGGTTTCTAAGCCAGCAATACAGCGCAAGATAAAGCTTTTTCCTGCTCCTGAGCCTCCTAAGAGTCCTAAAGGGAGTTGATTGCTGGAAAAGGAAACATTTAGGGTGAAGCTAGGTAATTTTTTCTGTATATCAACGATTAACTCAATGGGACTGGGTAAAACATTTGTATGGGTATATTCCCAGGTTAAGGGGGTGACGGGATGATCCCAAGGCAGTAAGCTTTCGTCTACAAGGGTGAGAAGACTCTCTTTGGCCCGTTTCCTAATGCGTTTATGAGGGCGGTTATCATTCCAGTAGTTAACCCCAACGACAATAGTTAAGGATAAGCCTAGCATAACGCTTACCCATAACAGGGCTTCTCCCATATCTCCGCTTTCGGCAGCGAAAAAGATGGCAATGGGAATGGTTTGGGTCCTGCCTGGAATACTCCCTGCTAACATGAGGGTGGCCCCAAACTCCCCTAAAGCACGGGCAAAGGCTAGTAAAACGCCTGAGATCAAGCCAGGTCTAGCTAGGGGCAAAAGAACCTTCCAAAATACTTGCCATTCTGTAGCTCCTAGGGTTCTAGCGGAGGACAGCAGGTTGCGATCAATCTGTTGAAAGGATCCCAATGCTGTTTTGTACATCAATGGAAAGGCAACAACAGTGGCTGCAATTACCGCAGCATACCATGTAAAAATGATTGTAACATCAAATAATCTTAAAAGTCTACCAATCGGTCCATGTTTTCCCAATAATAATAAGAGGAAAAAGCCAACAACCGTCGGAGGAAGTACCAAAGGAGCGGTCAAAATCCCATCGATTAAGCCTTTTCCTTTTCCCCGATATTTAAACATGGTTCTAGCTGCGATCGCTCCTATGAAAAAAGCAATAATAGTAGCTAATGCAGCAGTTTTTAATGATATCCAAATGGGGGATAAATCCAATGTCATGATACTTCCTTACATAAATAGAGTAATTAACTTTGACTATGTAAAAACACTTTCAAAGCTGCAATGTTTAAGATAATACCTAAGATAATTTTTAGCAGACTTGAGGGGATAATGCCCACTAAAAAACCACCAATAACTGCTCCTATCAATGAGCCTAACCCCATCGGTAAAACCGTATCTTTTAGGGGTTGTTTATTAATAAATGAGCCTTGATGATGATATCGCAGTAACCCGACTATTACGGTGGGTAAACTAATCAGTAAGCTGCTAGTTCCTGCAATTTTTATATCTACTCCAAAGGCAAAAATTAAGGTAGGAATAATTAATTCTCCACCAGCTACTCCTAAAACACTACTCACTAAGCCAATAATTAAGCCACAACTTAAAGCGACAATAATTTGTAAACTGGGAATAGCAGGAACTAAAGCGGGTAAACTTTCGGGTAAAAGTCCTTCAATAATTAAGGTGCAACCGATAATAATTAGAAAAACTAAAATAATTCTTTCTAGCCTTTCGTTAGATAAATGTTTCGCCCAACTTGCCCCTATAAAAGCCATAATCATTGCACCAATAATCAAGAAAATAATGACTTGACTGTAAGGAATAACAGTTGATAAGGATAAAAATTTTCCTCTCACTAACAAAGAAATTAGAATAGTAATGAGACTAATTGCTAAGTTAAGAGGAACCACTTGACGAGCAGAATATCCCAAAGGACCCGCTAAAATAGGTAAACGAAATTCAGCCCCACCTAACCCCATTAATCCTCCTAAAATAGCGATGGGAATGGAAACAATAAATGCAAATTGTGAATGATTTTGTTTCGGTTTCGTCCCTATTTTCATCTTACTTAGTTTTTCTCACATAAATTGCTTTGGCAATAGAGCGATCTAAAGCGATCCTTGTTCCATCAACTTTGATAACATAAGACGGAAATTTTTGCTCTAAAATAATAGGTAATCCTGGCATAATACCAATTGAAATAAGTTTTCTCAATAGATTTTCATCACTTTTCCTAAACTGGGTAATTACTCCTTTCTCTTTTTCTTTCATGAGGTTTAAGGCTGAGGATTCAATGGTAAACGTTCGAGTAAACATCATTAGATTATCTCCAAAATCAGCAAGAGTTTGTTCAAGCCGTAGCCCATAGAAAATGCAAAAACGATCACCAAACTACTCAGAGCAATAGTTGTTTTTAACCCTCGTTCTTTTACCATAAATTTAAACTGAGATAGGCAAGGAATGAAGAGAGTTAATGTTACTGCCGCAACCACTAATTGTCTTCCCATTAATACCCCAGAATGGTGTAAATCGAACATTCCAGCTGCCCCATAATCCCGTCGAAAAAAACCATAAATAAAAATTTCTGAAGCTTCGGGTGGCAGTTCTAACTTTAGCATTATCGGTTCTATGGCGTAAATTAATAAAGGTAATATTCCTGTTAATTTTCCTAACCAAATTAGAACAGAAGCTAAAGCAAACCAAGGAATAATTTCACTTAAATACCACCGAACCCGACTGTAGGTTTTTGTGAGAATTGAACGAACGTGGGGTAAGCGTAAAGGGGGTATTTCCATGTAGAAATAAGACAAACTTTCGGGTAATGCTTTGGCGGTTAAAGAACCAATAATAGCAAAAATAAAACCAATACAAACCCACCAAATAATTAAAGCAGTGGGGTTTTGAGAAAGCAGTCCAATAAAAATTCCCAATTGAGCAGAACAAGGAATTACTAAAGCTAATAGTAACGAGACAATAAAACGCTCTCGTTTACTTTCAATTGTGCGAGTCACTAATGACCCCATGCTGCCACAACTTAAGCCTAAAATCAAAGGAATAATAGAACGACCCGATAATCCAATCATTTTGAATAAATGATCGACTAAAAGAGAAATTCTCGGCAAATAACCACTATCTTCTAGTATAGAAAAAACAAGAAAGAAGGTAGTTGTAATAGGTAAAATAATGGCAACAATGTAACGCATTCCTAACGTCAAAATCCCCTGTTCATTAGCCACTAAATCCTGTAGACTAGTCCAAGGTAATAACCCATTAGCTACCCCATCAATTATGGGGTTAATTTGCTGGGTAAAAACCGCTTCAAAGTTATTAACTAAAAACCCTGAGCCAAAACAACCTACAAATTTATAGATTCCCACATAAACAATTAAAAAGAGTAGAGGAAATCCGGTAATAGGGTTAACGGTTAACCGATGAAAAAATTCTTCGCTTTCCGTTGAGGTTTTCTTGATTTTGACAATAGCTAATTCTTCAATTTTTTTAGCAGCTTGATGACGAGTTTTAGCTATTACTAAAATTAAAGGATCACTAAATTGAGATTGAACCGATTCTACTACCATTTCAATCGCTTCAAATCTGGGTTCCTTTTTACGAATTTTTTCCCATAATAAGGGATCTTTTTGTAGTAGCAAAAGGGCTAAAGAACGCCGAGAAACTAACGGTTCAATGGCCGCTTTCACAACGTTATGATCGCTCTGTAGAAGGCACTCTATTTTAGTGATTCCTTCTTCAATAGCTGTAGGATAGCGCAGGAATGTGGACATAGTTAGCCATCTTAGCGGTTAAACTTTTGATGCCTCGTTGTTGAGCAGCGGATAAAGTGACAACAGGGATACCCAAGGATGCTTCTAATTGCTTTTCGTTGACCCATATTCCTAATTTTTCTGCTTCATCAATCATGTTGACAGCGAGTAAAATAGGGGCTTGAGTTTCTATTAGTTGAAAAGTCAAATTTAACATTCGACTGAGATTTTTAGCATCAATGACATGAACGGCTAAATCTAAAGGTTCTCTCAATAATAACTCTCTAGAAAATCGTTCTTCTTCTGTCATTGGTATCAAAGAATACATCCCTGGTGTATCAATAATAGTGATAGTTTTTCCCGCAATTGTGATATAATTACGAGAAGCTTCTACAGTGGTTCCAGGATAGTTAGAAACGTTGGTATAAGCCCCAGTTAAAACATTAAATAAAAGACTTTTTCCCACGTTAGGAGAACCTACTAAAGCAATAGTCCCTTGGGAAACAACTTCTGGGGATTGACCCTGAAAGCGTTTAGGTAGGAAACCGCGCCAAAAACTGTTAGAAGCTTGAGGATTTTTTTGACAACTATCAGGACATTGATTACACTTCATCGGTTTTTTTTGTACCTTATTATTAGTGTAATTTTTTTGCCTATTTTAAACAGTAACTACAGATACATAACTTGAAAAATTATTAATTTACTGCCAATATTTATTAATTCAAAACTTCTTTATCATAGTTATTTTATCTTGTCATCATCCACTTGGGCTAGGGTAATAGGTTAGGATTAATCCAAATTAGTTGTTACTTTACTAGAAATCCAGTAAAGTTCTAACCAAAGACGAGGATTCTCTTTTTTTAGAGGAGATAACGGATCACGAATAATTCTTTTAGCATTCATAAAAACAACATCAATCATACCAAAGGTTTTGGCAATTTTTTTTAATTCGTTTTGATATAAAATAATTTCTTTCTCTTGTTTACCTCCATAATAAATGCCCAAATAATAGTAAGGAGGGGAGACAGGATTGAGACACCCATCAATAATCTTAATATAACAATTATTCAACAAGGAGTTAATGTAAGGATAAGAATAATTAACTAAATTGCGATATTCTTGGACTAATTTTTCACGAATCACCATTATAATCTTCCCATTTCAAATTGTACGATAAATCAGAAAATAGCGAAGCTTTAATACAATAATGTTTTATTTTTGTACATTTTTTAAAGAAAACCCGATGATTGGTAATACAATCTTCAATCGGAGAATCTGAAAACTGCAAAGCCACTTCATCCACCGGACAAGTTTCATTAATTTTGTCACAAAATTTTGGCTTTAAACAAGATAGTTTAACGGTTCTATGATTCTTTTTAGATAATTCTAATTCATGACCAAAAAGAAACTCACTATAGTCAGCAACATTATCCAACCCAAGAAGATTAAGGACAATTTCTCCCATCATCCAAAATGCCGTTTTATAAATAAATGTTTTCCACTTTAAATTCATAGGAAACCTCAGAGAAAGCAACTTATTTTGTTGTTGAAGACTATCCATAAAATGTTTCCCTTGAAAGTCTGAATTAGGGACAGGAAGCCGTAGCCTAAGCCACGACTTCCTCAGCAGATGGATGAGGAAAAAAAGTCAAAAATTTAGGCCAAGTAAGCTTCTTGGTGGGTTTTAATCGTACAATTAGAACGGGGATAGGCAACACAAAGTAATACCCAACCTTTTTCCACTTGTTCATCATCAAGAAAGCTTTGATCTTCTTGATCAACTTCTCCTTCAACGATACGTCCAACACAACTAGAACAACCGCCAGAACGGCAGGAAGAAGGTAACTCAAGATCGTTTTCTTCGGCTGCATCAAAGATGTATTGGTCTTCAGCAACCTCTAGAGTCACATCCATTTCAGCGATCTCTTCTTTTTTCCCTGTCTCTTTGTTCTTTTTCTTGGAAGTTTTCAGCAGACGAACTTGATACGTAGCAGTCATGAGTGTTCTCCTTAAAACTTAGGAACGTTTACCATTGATTTTTAACAATTTATTCCTTCTTTGAAAGAAGAAAAACCATCAAAAATCAAAGCTTTATTTAGCTACAAGGAGTAGCTTGGCCACCGCAGTTTGCTGTAGAGAAAGACTTACCGCAGCCACAAGTCTGTGTTGCATTGGGGTTAGTAAAGGTAAAGCCACTTTGGGTTAAACTATCTACAAAATCAATGACCACCCCATCTAATAAAGACACACTTTGAGGGTCAACATAGATAGGAACATTGTCTTGTTCAAAGCAGACATCTTCGTTGCTCGCTTCCTTAACTAAATTTAAGGCATATTCGTGACCATTACAGCCACCATCTTTTACACCAACACGAATACCAGCAATATTGTTTGAGTTGCCGTATAAAACGGTACGAAGTTTTAGGGCAGCTTTTTCAGTAAGAGTGACAGTCATTTTTTTAGGGAGGTAAGGGTGATGGGGTGATAGCGGTTTTCAATTGGGTGTATCAAAATTTTAGTTAGTTGAGTGTGGGGAGTGTGGCAATACTGCTCGGATAAGCTTGAAAAATTGATGAAATGGGGGGTGTGGGGAGTGTGGGGAGTGTGGGGGGAATTAAGCTTAAAACATGATTTTCTCTTCCCACCCTTCCCCCTCTTCCCTCTCTCCCCCATCCCTATCTCAACAGATAATTTTGTTAACCGAGTAGTATTAAGATAAGGGACATTCTTGGCTATATTCTTGATTATTTGTTTCATTAGATTAATTATGAGTTGTTGATGTCATCAATAGTAAAATTAAATAATTATTAATTGTTAATTATTAATTATTAATTGGTAAGCAGCCAATAACCGCTAATACTAAATCCGATTACCATAACCCTCTTTTGTGAAAGCAGGGGAACTTCGGAGTAGGGAGCAGGGAGAGACAAATCTATAAGTAGGTTTTGAGATGCGGATTTGGTATAAGATCGAAACTAGGTAAGATTAAGGAGAAAGACTTGTGACTCGTCAATCAGCCCCAAGCTTGCAACCCTTATTGGGTGGAATTATCGCTGCGTTATTAGTCGTTATTAGTTTCAATTCATTTGTGGTTATTAACCCTGGACAAGCAGGGGTTTTAAGCATTTTAGGAAAAGCTCAAGATGGAGCATTATTAGAAGGAATACATTTCAAACCGCCTTTAGTGTCTGCCGTAGATGTGTATGATGTTACCGTGCAGAAGTTTGAGGTTCCGGCACAAAGTGCCACCAAGGACTTGCAAGATTTAAGCGCAAGTTTTGCCATTAATTTCCGACTTGATCCAGTGCAGGTTGTAGAAATTCGACGCACCCAAGGCACTCTACAAAATATTGTTTCTAAAATTGTTGCCCCTCAAACCCAAGAATCATTTAAAATTGCTGCCGCGAAACGCACGGTAGAACAGGCTATTACCCAAAGAAGCGAACTTAAAGAAGACTTTGACAACGCTCTCAATTCTCGCTTAGAAAAGTATGGCATTATTGTCCTCGATACCAGTGTCATCGATCTCAATTTCTCCCCTGAATTTGCCCGTGCAGTAGAAGATAAACAAATTGCTGAACAAAAAGCACAACGGGCTGTTTATATCGCTCAAGAAGCTGAACAAGAGGCACAAGCTGACATTAACCGCGCTAAAGGTAAAGCAGAGGCTCAACGGTTGTTGGCAGAAACCTTAAAAGCTCAAGGGGGTGAATTAGTGCTGCAAAAAGAAGCCATTGAAGCATGGCGAGAAGGTGGCGCACAAATGCCCAAAGTCTTAGTTATGGGAGGGGATAGTAATGGTAGTGTTCCCTTCCTCTTTAATCTAGGAGACTTAGCTACTCAATAAGGATGCGGGGAGTGATAGGGTGAGGGGGTGACGGGGTGAGAGGGTGTGTGGGGAGGGTGGGGTGTGTGGGGAGACTAGAAAAATATCAATATTTTTCTCTACCTGCTCCCTCATCTCCCTCTGCTCCCCCAGTCCCCCTGCTCCCCAAAGTCTCCCAGTTGAGGACTTATCTAAATTATCTAATATAGCGTTTCTCTTAACGAGTGAGGTACACCTAATATTTAAGTTCTGACTCCTGACTCCTGACTCCTGTTCGCTAGAGCCGGAGCGAAGCGAGGAACTCCTAAAACTAGAAAATTTTGTATCTCACAAGTATGGGAACTGCTATATATATGACCAATTTTGCGATTAATGTTGATAATATTAGCTTTAGTTGGCACGAAAACGCACCTGTGTTAACTTCTTGCTCATTGGCTGTACCAGAAGGAGAATTTTGGATGTTGTTGGGGGCTAATGGCAGTGGTAAGTCTACCCTGCTGAGATTGTTGACTAATTTGTTAACCCCACAGAGTGGAACCATTACTATGACTCCTCCGGTGGGCTTTGTGTTTCAAAACCCCGATCGCCAGTTAGTTATGCCAACGGTTGGAGCGGATATTGCTTTCGGGTTGGTGCAAGAAAAGTTACCCCCTTTAGAGGTGCGTTATCGTGTCAGGGAGGCGTTAAGCGCAGTTAATTTGTTAGAGTTGGAGAGAAGACCCATTTATGCCCTCAGTGGGGGGCAAAAACAGCGTATTGCTATTGCAGGAGCGATCGCCCGTCATTGTTCAGTGTTATTGTTAGATGAACCCACCGCACTCCTTGATCCTGATACCCAAATCGAATTAGTGGAACAAGTGCAAAAATTAGTTAAGAGTCGAGGTATTACGGCCTTATGGGTGACACACCGTTTAGAGGAATTAAATTACTGTGATGGGGCTTTCTTGTTAGAAGGGGGAAAGGTTGTCCAACAGGGTGATCCTCAGTTAATTAAAGAGAAAATTTCTCAATAGTCTTTTTTTCTTTGTGGTGTTTTTTATTGATTCATTACTTGATTCTCTATTTATTAAAATTCAGTTATTTACTCAATTTTTACAAAACTGTTTATCATCAATATGATTAAGAATACTCAGTAAATTTTTAATATAAAGTCATAACAATTTACATTTCATATTAATTCTTAATGCTTTCTTATCTCCATGAGGGAAATTATGAGTTATACTGATATTTAATTCTGATAGAAAATATATATAGCAGTTCCCATACTTGTAAGGTACAAACTCTTCTAGTTTTAGGAGTTAGGAGTTCGGGAGTTCAGGAGTTCAGAAGTTGAATAGTAGGTGTACCTCATGAGTCTAGAAAATGCTATAGATAAACAATAAGACCTTTTCAAGCTAGTTGATAGCGATAATTCACATTCTTTAAATGGAAAATAAGTAACGCATTAAACCAATAAATTGAGGGAATCCTTATGATGATTAACAGTAATACGACTCAAGACATTAATCTCAAAAGATTAGAAGAATTACAAATTCATTTATGGGGAAAAATTCAGCCTCATGGTGTGTTATTTGTTCTGGATGAGTCTAATCTAAGCATCGTTCAAACTAGCAGTAATACAAAACAATTTTTGGGAATTAAACCAGAGGAAATTGTTAACCTAAGTTTAGATGATATTTTTGATAGTTTCCAAATTGAACAGTTAAAAACAGGGTTAGATAGTAATAACTTAGATTTTATTAATCCGACCAAACTTTGGGCAAGGGTTGATGGGGATAATTATGTTATTTTTGATGGAATTTTTCATCGCAATAATGAAGGATTTTTGATTTTAGAGTTAGAACCAGCTATTTCTCAAGAGAATATTCCTTTTTTGAGTTTTTATCACTTAGCTAAAGCTTCTATTAGCCAGTTACAAACCAATGCTAATTTGACGGATTTTTGTCAAATTATTGTTAAAGAAGTTCGGAAAATGACTGGGTTTGATCGAGTCATGTTATATAAGTTTGATGAAGATGATCATGGGGAAGTCATAGCGGAGGATAAACGAGAAGAACTAGAACCCTATTTAGGTCTGCATTATCCCGCTTCTGATATTCCTTTACCCGCAAGAAGACTATTTACTTCTAACTATATCCGTTTAATTCCTGATGCAAAAGCAAGTGGAGTGGATTTATTTCCGAAGCTTCATCCTCTCAATAATACAGCATTAGATTTAACCCATTCTATCCTCAGAAGTGCCTCCCCTTGTCATCTCGAATATCTGCATAATATGGGTGTCGGTGCATCTTTAACCATCTCCTTAATTGATGACGGAAAACTATGGGGACTGATCGCTTGTCACCATTTAACCCCTAAATATGTTCCCTACGAATTGAGAAAAGCTTGCGAATTTTTAGGTCAAGTTGTCTTTGCTGAAATTTCGGCAAAAGAAGAAACAAAAGACTATGATTACCGCATGAGATTAACAGCAATACAGGGTGCGTTAATTGAATCAATGACCCAAGCAGATAACTTTATTGAAGGGTTAATTAACAGTCAGCAAAACTTACTAGACTTAACCAGTTCCCAAGGGGTTGCAGTTTGTGTTGGTGATGAATATAGATTAATAGGAAAAACCCCAAAAGAAGAAGACGTTAAATATTTGCTGCAATGGTTAAAGAAAAACGTCAATGAAGAAGTCTTTTTTACCCCTTCTTTACCTCATTTATACGCAGATGCACGGAACTTTAAAGATGTGGCCAGTGGGTTATTAGCAATTAAAATTTCCCACCGAAATTATATTCTATGGTTCCGTCCCGAAGTGATACAAACGGTTAGTTGGGGGGGAGATCCGTCGAAAGCTTACGAAATGCAGAAGATAGACGGAAATTTGAAGTTATGTCCCCGAAAATCCTTTGAATTGTGGAAAGAAACCGTCCGTTTAACCTCTCTTTCCTGGAAACCCATAGAAATCAAAGCAGCATTAGGGTTAAAAGAAGCGATCGTTAACATAATTCTGCGACAAGCAGACGAATTAGCCCAATTAGCCCATGATTTAGAACTTTCTAATGCAGAATTGAAGAAATTTGCCTACGTTGCATCCCATGACTTACAAGAACCTTTAAATCAAGTCTCTAACTATGTGCAACTGTTGGAAATGCGCTACGATGAGGCATTGGATGAAGATGCTAAAGAGTTCATCAATTTTGCCGTAGAAGGGGTCAGTTTGATGCAAACCCTCATCGATGATGTGTTAGCCTATTCTAAGGTGGATATGCGGGACATCGAGTTTCAATTAACAGAATCTGAAACCGCATTAGAAAAAGCGATCGCTAATCTACGGGGACGTATTGCAGAAACTAAGGCTATCATTACCCATGATCCCCTACCTACGGTCATGGCCGATGGTACGCAACTAATACAATTGTTCTTAAATTTACTTTCTAATGCGATTAAATTCCGCAGCGAAGAAACCCCGAAAATTCATATTGAAGCGCAACGGTTAGAAGATGAGTGGTTATTCTCTGTACAAGACAACGGTATTGGGATCGATCCGAGGTTTAGCGATCGCATCTTTATCATCTTCCAACGGTTACACACCCGTGACGAATATCCAGGAACCGGTATGGGGTTAGCTATCTGTAAGAAAATAATGGAGTGTCATCGCGGTAAAATTTGGGTAGAGTCAGAATTAGGTCAAGGTGCGACGTTTTATTTCACCATACCAGTAGGAGGTAAACAACGTGATCGCAAGAGAGGGTCAACAAGATAAGATTATCCTCTTAGTCGAAGATTCTAAGGCAGATATTCGTCTGGTTCAAGAAGTATTAAAAACCAGTACCGTTCCCCATCAATTAATGATAGTTCGGAATGGGATGGATGCGATGGCCTACTTGCGAAAGGAAGGGGAGTTTAATGAGTCTCCCCGACCTAATTTAATTATCCTTGATTTGAATTTGCCTCGCAAGGATGGTAGGGAAGTGTTAGCAGAAATTAAAAGCGATCCCGATCTTAAACGTATTCCCGTCATTGTGTTAACAACTTCCAGTAATGATGAGGATATTCAGGAAAGTTATGACCTTTATGTCAACTGTTATATTACTAAATCTCGTAATTTAAAAGACTTGTTTAAATTAGTGAAAGGAATTGAATCGTTTTGGTTAGAAACCGTTACTTTACCTTCGGAATGAGTTCTTTAAACATAAGAAATAAATTTTATTTTTTTTATTTTCATCGTTAATCTATTGATATGAAAATGCTCTCAACTGGAAAAAAAGATCAGCAAACAAGGCTAAAAACCGCTAAAATTGGTAAAAAGACCTTGCACTTGTTAAGCTAGAACAAATGTAGGGATATTAAATCAAGCTAGAATTGAAACGGAAAGAATAATAGACAAACTTTACAAACCATATGATTAAATTAAAATCTTGGCAGTGGTTAGTATTAGCAAGTCCCCTAATCATTATTATTAGTTTTTTTATCATTGTAGCAGGAATAAAAATACATGAATGGGGCATTAATTGGATTTGGGCTATATTTATTTTAATATTATTGGGTTGGCGTTGGTTATTAGTAAAATGGACTAAACCCGTAGAACAACAAATTGAAACCTTAATCACTCAAGTTACTCAAGAAATAGACAGAGAACAGGATGATATTATAGCAACTATTGAAAATCAAGAAACGATTCAGAAAATAGAGACAATTCTCTACAATATTATTAATGAAACCCGTGACGATCTCCCATTTTGGGAAGACTGGACAACCTTTTGGCAACGATGTCAAGATTTAGTCACTGCGATCGCCCAAGTATATCACCCAGAAATCAAATATCCTTTACTGAATATCTATATCCCCCAAGCATACGGACTCATTCGGGGAACTGTCGATGATCTCGATCACTGGATGCAAAAATTATCCCCTGTCCTTAACCAAGTTACCATAGCGCAAGGGTATCAAGCCTATGAAGTTTATCAAAAATTAGAACCCAATGCCCGTAAATTATGGCGTGTGTGGAACTGGAGTCAATGGATACTTAACCCTGGAGTAGCTTTAGCAAGACAAACCACTTCAAAAGTAACAAAACAAGCAAATCAGCAATTATTGATTAATCTGGGGCAAAAATTCCGAGAAATTGCCTTAAAAACCCTTGCTCAACAAGCGATCGCCCTTTATAGTAATAAAAACCTTCTTCTTCCAGACTCCTTATCTGTTCAAGAAAAAACCCCTTCTACTGCCAAAACTGAAACCCTAACAAACATCCTCGCTAAAGCTAAACCCATAGAAGAAATAAAAGCCAAACCGATTAATATTTTACTGGTAGGACGAACAGGGGCAGGAAAAAGCAGTCTTATCAATACCTTATTCAACACCAAGCGAGCAGAAGTCAATATTTTGCCCAATACCGATGATTTTACTGCCTATCATTGGGATACTTCTACAGGAGAAAGATTAACCCTATGGGACAGTCCAGGTTATGAACAAATTAACCGTCCTGAGTTTCGTGAACAAGTGCTAAATTACTGTACAAAGGCTGATCTACTCTTATTAGTGACTCCTGCCCTTGATCCCTCTTTAGACATGGATATAGCCTTTCTAGAGGCTGTTAGAGAGGAAATTGCAGACTTACCCATTATTGTTATCGTAACCCAAGTGGATCGCTTACGACCGGTTCGAGAGTGGCAACCTCCTTACGACTGGCAACAAGGAACCTTACCCAAAGAAAAAAGTATTCGAGAAGCAACCGCGTACCGTGTGGAGGTATTTGGAGACAAATGTAACGTTATTTTACCCCTTGTAACTGGGGATGAAACCACAGATAGAGACAGTTGGGGAGTAGAAGCATTAACTAACAGTTTATTAGGGTCTATTGAACCATCGAAACAATTAAGATTAGCCCGTTTTTTACAACAACAAAAAGCCCGTTCTGCTGCTGCTGCTAAAATCATTGAAACTTGTACGTTAAGACTCAGTACTACCCAAGGCATAACGGCTTTATTAAAAAGTCCTGTTTTGCAGTTTCTTTCTACTGTAAGTACAGGTTCCCCTACGTTAGCTTATGTTTTAGCTGAACAGATTCCAGTGGAACAGTTACCGATGGTTATTGGTAAGCTACAAATAGCTTATGATCTATTTTGTTTGTTTGAAGAAGATGATAATAATCGAAACTTTGATCTATTATCTTTATGGCCATTACTATTAGATAATTCTGGAGAGATTCAAAATAATGCTTGGGCATTTGGTCAAGCTTTTGTCGAGTTCTTAACCCAAAATTTAACCATTGAACAGTTAAGAAAGCGATTTAAACAGTATTTAGATTCTTAAAATATTGTTAGAAGTTTCGATATCAATAGTGATAAAATCTAAACTATAACTTGATGATTTTAATTAGGATATTGGGATGAAAAACATTCATAAGATATTAGCTGGAGCCGGTTTAACTGCATTAGGAGCCATCGGCACAAAAGCGGCCGTCGATTATCTTCGCAACCGAGATCAAGAAGAGGTGGTGGATGAATCTCAAGGGGATCAAGAAATTTCTGCACCTGAAGAAGAAGTGGCTTATGCTGTAGTTCAACCTGATTCAGTTCAAGACTTTCTTGATAAGAGTTTTGGTGATCCAGGTCGTTATGTTCCTAACCGTTCTCCTAAAGTTTTTGAGTATCAGGGAGAAAGTTACATGGTGATTTGGGCAAGAGATAATGAGAAAAATAAAAACCAGATGTTAGTGTTTCAATATACTGACGAAGGAAGAGATATGATTGCTAGTGTTGGTTACACCACTGAAAAAACAGACTATAATTTGCAACTGTCAGACACGCCTTTTGCCGTAGAAGTCAATGAACAAAAATTAGAATCGGGTAAAGGAGAAACGCAAGGAACGGATAATGTGGATTTTGTCCTGTCCTAATCACGGTTAAATCAATCTTTTAAGGAGAAAAATATGAGTTTATTTAATCAGGTTCTTAATGCTATCAATGAGCCAAGCAAACAAGCGAATTCAAGCCAACTCTCACAAATCATCAACATGGTAGAACAGCTATCCCAGGTTGGGGGTGTGAATAGTCAAAACAGTCAAGCTATTACTTCCATTGTTGGTAAATACGTCAGATCTGCGTTAAAAGAAAAGCAGCAAAGCCAAGGAATTGAAGAAGCAGAAGCGGTTATTGAAACCTATAGCGGAACCTCTCCTAATGCTGATGCGGTTAACGCTGTCATGAGTCCTGAAAAACAACAGCAAATGACAGAAGAAGCTGCTACCTCAACTGGACTCAGTAAAGATGCCATTCAATCGATGTTACCGACTCTGATTCCTATTGTCTTACAATTATTGCAAACAGGAGCTACAAAAGTTAAAAATCCAGGCCAGGTAAATAATTCTGTATTACAGAGTTTTCTGGACACTGATGGAGATCAAGATGTGGACATCGCTGATGCTTTATCTTTGGCTAAGCGATTTCTGTCCAAATAAATCCTAAATCTTAACAGTAGAGGTAGGTACATATCCTACCCCTAACTTTAACCTTTCCATGTCTAAAGGGGTGCAACTTGGATCTCGATGGTTGCAGTCACTTCAGGATGAAGTTTAACCGTTGCTTCATAGAAACCGGTTTTATTGATGTCAGGTACGGTAATGCCACGACGATCAACTTCTTGGTTGGTTGCTGCTTGAATGGCTTCAGCTACTTCTGAACTGGTAACGGTTCCAAAAATAGATTCTCCTTCCCCAACTTCTTTGCGAATGGTAAAGCGTTTGATGGTTTCGAGGGCTGTTTTTTGGCTTTCTGCTTGCTGTTTCTCAGCTAAGAGTCTTTGTCTCTCTTTTTCTCTACGTTGTTCAACTTGTTTGAGAATACCAGGGGTAGCCAAGGTAGCTAATTTCTGAGGAAGTAAATAATTTCTAGCATATCCTGGGGCAACTTCTAGTAAATCACCGTCTTTCCCTAATTTATTAATAGATTCATTCAATACCACTTGAACTCGTTTTGCCATGATTGGTTGTTCCTTTTTTGATTTTTGACCGCAACCTTTAATTATACAATAAATTTTTGTCTAGGCTATTTGTTTAAAAATTAAGTAAGATCAGCGATCGCCTGAAAGGATCGGGTTAGTCCCCATCCAGGACAAGGGATACCTAAATAATGCAATAGAGGACATCCTGGTAAGGGTATTTTTAGTCCAAAATTAGTTAAATAAATAACAATCGAAAAAGTTTCCCAAAGAAGAATATTTTTCTTCTTTACAGATTCAATCAAAAGTTTTATCAATCTTACCATCTGGCATAATTGCTCCTCGTAAATCAGCATTTGTTAAAATCGTTCCCGTTAAGTCTGCATCCCTTAAATTACTATTAACTAAAATAGCGTGACTCAAATCAGCATAACTCAAATCAGCCCTTTCTAAATTAGCTTCTGTTAAATCAGCAGGAAAAGGCGATCGATAGGGTTCTTGGGTTAGTTTTGCTCGACATAACCTTGCCCCTGATAAATTGGCTTGATATAATAAAGCTGAACTTAAATTGGCGTAACATAAGTCTGCTTGACTTAAATTTGCTTGCCCTAAATTGGTTCTTCTCTCAGAAGTGGGACGCAGATCTGCTTCATATAAAATAGCCCTTAATAATATTACTCCTGTTAAATTTGCCCCACACAAACTAGCCTTACTTAAATAAGCATCAGTGAGGTTAGCATCAATCAATTTTGCCCCACTCAGATCCGCATCTCTTAATATTGCTTGAGATAAGTCTGCATCTCTCAAGTCCGTTCCCCAAAGAATTGATTCGCTTAGATTAACTTTTTTTAAGTTTGCTTGACAAAAAATACTTTTTCCTAAGCGAGATTGTCGTAAATCTGCTTCCTGAAAATCGATAGCTGAAAGATTAATATCAGTCAAATCTGCTTCTCTGAGAACAATATTATGAAATTTTCTGTCTCCTAGCCTATATTTCCTCAGTAATTCTTCTAATTCCATTATTGATTTCCTATTTATCTCTGTTTAATTTTAGTCTGAATTGCTTTGAGGATGGGCATTTCTTTGACTTCCTTTAATTTACAACTATTTAGTAATATAGGAACGTAGCATTAATTAAGCTATAATTAAAAATCATAATATGTACGGATAGTTTGTTACCTATATAACAATATGGCAAAAATAACCGCTTCTCAATACCCTACTGAGACGACATTGTTAGGAAATGAAGAGATTTGCAACTTACCTCCTGCTGTGTTGGCCATGATTGCTGACTTTTTTAAAGTATTATCAGAAATGAGTCGTCTACAGATTATTTGTGCATTAAAAAATGGAGAAAAAAATGTTTCTCAAATCATCGAAATTACAGGGTTAGGACAAGCGAATGTTTCCAAACATTTAAAAGTATTAACCCAAGCAGGAATTGTTAATAGAAATCAAGAAGGAGTGAATGTTTTTTATGCGATCGCTAATCCTTTAGTGTTTCCTTTATGCGATATTGTTTGTAATTCTATTGCTACACAATTACAACAACAAAAGCAACAATTAGAATCATTAAAAAGCTTTCAAGGATTGTTTTAGAGTAACAGTAATTTGATATGAATTTCAGTAAAATAGTTCGATTAATAGTAGGATTTTCTGCTTTAGCTGTTAGCCTACCTTCTTTTATATTATTTACTTATGTTACTTTACAAGATTGGCAGCTTTTGGATGCTGCAACGCAGGAAATTATGGCAAATAAAAATAAAATTAATCAAGAAGAAATGAATTACTTATTATCTAGAGAATTAGCACATCGTATTAATGTAGCTGCCGATGGAACCTGGGCTTTAATGACTGCTATTATTGGCTTACAAGCCATTGCTTTAATTACCAAAAACAATGATTAGTGTTAAACTTATACATTAGTCAACAATCCCAAATCTCACTTAAATCTAAAACAAATTCAGGTAAAATTGTTTCTCCTGATAGGGTTTTAGGATGGTTTAGAATTTCTCTTTCTTGTCCCAATCGATAGATTTCCACTGTTTTAGATGATGGTTCAATTAACCAACCCAGTTTAACTCCATTTTCTAAATATTCTTGCATCTTTAATTGTAAATCAGAATATCTTTGATTTTTTAGATCACTGGGACTCACTAATTCAATAATAAAATCAGGAGTGATAGGGGGAAACCCCTGCTTTTCTTGGAGAGTTAAAGCATTCCAGCGTTCTAATTTAATCCAGCTAACATCAGGACTTCTTCTAGCACCATTTGGTAGAATAAATAAAGTAGAAGAATCAAACGCTTTTCCTAATTTAGTTTGACGATTCCAGATGCCTAAATCTAAATAGAGATTAAAGTTTTTTCCACCTGCTTCACCCCCTGTTGGACTCATAACAATTAATTCTCCCTCTTTCGTTAACTCCATTCGTGTTTGTTGTTCAGTATTAGCAAGCTGATCAAATTGTTGCGGAGTTATTTTAAATCCTTTGGGAATGGTTATGGTTTCCATTTTTTCAAAAATAGATATTGTTAATGATGATTTTAAGGTGCAGTATTAAGAAGCCATTTATTGGATTTGTTGAAGAAATTGTAAGATTTGTTTAGCCTCCCCTATGTTTCCTTGTTGCTGAAACAAAATTGCTGCTTTTTGTATATCTGCGATCGCTTTTTCATCCTCTCCTAACAGGCGATAGGCAACCCCTCGGTTAGCGTAAGCCATAGCATAGTTAGGATTAAGGGAAATAGCTTGGCTATAGTCAGCAATCGCTTTTTGATACTCTCCTAACTCACCATAGGCACGCCCTCGGCTGATGTAAGCTGTAGAATAGTTAGGATTAAGGGAAAGGGCTTGTTTATAGTCAGCAATGGCTTGTTGATACTCTCCTAAGTCATAATAGGCGGCCCCTCGGCTGATGTAAACTGTAGCATAGTTAGGATTAAGGGAAACAGCTTGGTTAAAATCCTCTACTGCCCCTTCTAAATCTCCTCGTGTGGCTTTTGCGACCCCTCGGATAACAAACTCTTCGGCAGTAGTAGGATTAATTTGACTAATTTGATAGGGGTTTTGTGAGGGGAAGGCTTTAGCTGCTTGGGAAACTATCGTTACTTCTGTGCCTAAACACAAAGCCATTAACACGGAGAGAGAAACAAGTTTCATGATAATTGATAGATAGAATGATTTTAGCTTTATAAGTTATCTTGGAAAAATATACCCGTCAAGGTCAAACTCACGATTTATTAATCTCGCCAAATCAAGTCTATAATCAACTGCTAAAACTGGACAACTTAAAAAGGAGATTTAGGGCTAGATACTTCTTTTTGAGAAGCAACTTGAGAATGATTTGATTTATTTAAAACTCCATAAGGATAAGCAGCTAATAAGATTATATGTCCTACTAAAATTAATAAATCTCTTTCTAAACCTGCTACTTTTTTAGCATCTTCTATAAAGTTCGGGAGTTGCACTGTTACGATCGCACCAGCAATAATAAATAGTAACACTAAATTAGAAGCTCGCCAAAAACGTCCAAATAACAACAATACACTAGCAATAACTTCTGCAATACCTGTGATGGGACCGAGAAAACCAGGAAGGCCAAACCCTACAAATTTTTCTGCTGCAGCAGACCAAAAAATAGCTTTAGGTAGTCCATGATATAGAAAAATAGCGACTAAAAGAAGACGTAAACCCCAAATGGAGTAAATTAAAAATTTAGTATTAGATATTTGAGTTTGCATAGCTGGAATCTCCTCTGATCTATAAAATTTGTAGGATTATAAATTAGTTTAATCCCTTGAGTGCTTAGTATAGAGTGATATTAATGAGACTAAACTGAGAATTACCTTAAAGCAAACTTAGAGTCTTATTATAAACAGCTTAAAAACAAAAATTAGTTAGTATGACTATCCATACGCTTTAACACTTCAATCGCATTGTTTCGCCATCCATCTTCTCGTTTATAAAGGTCTAAAAACTTAGTTAAATTTCTTTTTGATGCTTCATAATCTCCTAATACATATTCTGACATTCCTGCATGATAAACTGCCATAAAATTATTAGGTTGATATTTAATAACCAACTCCATAATAGGTCCAGCAGACTTATCATCTCCTGCATCGGCAACAGGATGGCCAATGGCAAAAACAATCCCTGCTGCTTTATATTGTTCTTGTGAAGATAGGGTTTGAATTAATTTATCTGCTTGGTCAATTTTTCCTGCTAACGCATAACATCCCGCAGCAAACCCAACCCCTTGAGTTGTTTTAGGATAGGGAAGTTTTTTCATCATTGTTATCACTTCTACAGTGTTACAGTGGGGTTTTATTTCTTTATACCAAGCTTGTTCTTTTGAAAGATTTTGTAAAGGAGTTGCTTGCTTAACTGGTGTCTTATGTTCAACAGGAGGATTATTTTGAGTATCAGAAATCAATAAAACATTCTGCATTTTGATAACAGTGCCAAGCAAAATAGTTAATCCCATAAATGCCATTCCAAGTTTAGCAAAAGAATAGAATAAGAAAGGTTTTTTATCAGCAATGATTAATTCATTTACATCTAGCGATCGCAATTCCAGCAAGGCAATTTCTGCATTAGGATAACGGTTTTTAGGTAAAGGGTTAACTAACGTATTTAACCAAGTAATAAATCTGGGGTTTAACTTACTAATTGAATGCTCAAAATTAAAACAATAATTTTCATCAATTAACTCACTAACATTGGGAGAAGATGTTTGTGTTAATAAACAGATTAAAGTTGCTCCTAAACTATATAAATCAGATGATTCTGTTAAAGGACGATTAAACAATTCTTCAGGAGGAATAAAACCAGGTGTTCCAGCAGCAATGGTACTATGTGCTATTTCTCCATCTCGAATTTTTGCTAAGCCAAAATCAATTAAATAAGCATTTAACGCCTCATCAATTAAAATGTTTTCTGGTTTAATATCCCGATGAATAATAGGAGGATTATGATGTTGTAAATAAATTAAAATTTCTAAAAGAGAAACAGCAATTTTTTTAACCTGTTCAGAGGAGAAGTTAGATTTAATCGCCAAAGAAGGGGCTTCTTTATACTCTTGAATCATACAAAAACCATCTTCAGTTTCAAAGGATGCAAAATAGCGAGGAATACGAGGATGTTCTAAACTTTCTAAAATACTAATTTCTCTTTCATAAGCTTTGTAACTACTCCAGCTTGCATTCGTATCGACAAAACGAAATTGTTTAATTACTACCTTTTGTTGTGTCTTTAAACACTCTGCTAAATAACTAATTCTTCCCCCTTCTCGGTTACGTCCTAATTCACGAATAATACGGTAGTTATAGTGAGAAAAATCTGGTAGGTTTTGCATATTATTACCTAATTGATTAAATAATAAGATATAATATCCAGTGTATAATACGAATGAGCAATTATGATTGATCTCTACTATTGGACTACACCTAACGGCCATAAAATTACCATCTTTTTAGAAGAAGCCCAATTAGACTACAATATTAAATTGATTAATATTGGAAAAGGAGAACAATTTGATCCCGAATTTCTGAAAATTTCTCCTAATAATCGTATTCCTGCTATTGTTGACCACTCCCCAACCGATGGCGATCAACCAATTAGTATTTTTGAATCAGGGGCAATTTTATTCTATTTAGGGAAAAAAATAGAGCAATTTTTACCGACAGATATACGAGGTGAAATGGAGGTCATGCAGTGGTTGTTTTGGCAAATAGGGGGACTTGGACCCATGTTAGGTCAAAACCATCATTTTAGTCAGTATGCCCCTGAAAAAATCCCCTATGCTATTAATAGATATGTTAAAGAAACAGAACGACTTTATGGAATTTTAGATAAACGTTTAGAAAATAGAGATTATATTGCAAAAGATTATTCCATTGCAGATATGGCTGTTTATCCTTGGATTGTACCCCATCAACAACAGCAGCAAAACTTAGCAGACTTTCCTAATCTTAAAAGATGGTTTGAAGCCATAAAAAATCGCCCAGCCGTTCAAAAAGCTTATGAAATAGCGAAAAACCTGAAAACAGAAGCGACTATCACAGAAGAATCTAAAAAGATTTTGTTTGGTCAAGGAAAACAATAAAATTCAATCAATGAGCGTAAGTATTCAGCTATCAGCCGTCAGCCATCAGCCAAAAACTATGAATCCCTATCATCGAAAGTAACTAAGATTAAAAGAATGCTTACCTCAACCTTGCCAACAGAATGTGCGGTGACCGCTTTGACTCAAAAGCTGAACGCTGAACGCTGACGGCTGAATGCTTACCAATGAGTAGTGATTAGTTAGCACTGACCAAATAATAAATAATTATTCATGATTAATTATTAATTGTTAATCCTTGAAGATACCATTTGCGCCAAGCGGTTGAACTTCGGATGGCTATCCATAATAACATTAATGCGATTAATCCCCCATTTTTTGGAGCATCAAAAGCAAACAAAACCAATAAAATGCAGATAATATCTTCAATACAAATTACCCATATTGGTAAACCCCGTAAACGAAAAAACCAGCCGACTTGAACCAACTTTAAAACAAAAGCCAATAATCCTCCAATTACACCAATTAACCATAAAGGACTCATGTCTAAATTGGCTATTTTGACGACAGCAACCGCTAATAGACCACCCACCAAAGGACTAAAAACTAATTGTATAATCTGTAAAATACGCTGGCCTAATAACTTTTTAGAGCCGAATAATTCAAACAATGACCAACTGGTTAAAATGCCGATCAATACTTGAGGGGGAATAGCCGAAAGTAAAGGAACTTGTGACCATAAATCACTACGAAGCAAGCCAATAATTAATAAAGGTAATGCAATTCTCATGCCGGCTGCTGCTGATGCAGAAAGGATCGCTAAAATACCAATAATCATGTGATTTGACTGTTACTATTTAAGTCATCTGTTTTCCATTGTCGCTCACTCTTGTACAATAAGATCGATCGCCTTTTATTAAACCCATCATGGTTGAAGTTCCCAACAGTTTAGAACAAGCGGTTTCTCAAGCGAAAGAAGCAGCAAAACTCGCCCTAGAAGCAGGGGTAGAACGTATTTGCTTAGAAATTGTTATCCCAGAAATTGCCTTACAAGCTCAAGCATTAGCCTTAGAATTTACCACTTTATTTGAAGGCCAACAATCAGGGTTAAAAGTGATCTTTCCCGACACTGGTGCAGCAGCTTTAGCTAGACGAGACTGGGGAGAAATCCCGTTTCAAGTAACAGACTTAGGGAGTCGTGCTACCTCTGTAGAAAGGAAAATTTCAGAGGCTGATGAAGCTTTTTTACTGGTATGTCCTTCCTCTGTAGAAGTGGAAATTGTTGAAAAACTCTGTAATTTAGCTGGCGATCGCCCTGTTATTCTCCTGATTCCCCAGTTAGAAGATGTTTCTATTGTAGGGATTGGTTATGCTGCCCGTCAACTGCGAGAACGGTTTATTAGTATTTTAGAATCGGTTTATTATTTTCGTCCTTTGGATGGGGTTGTAGTGTTGCGGTGTTATCCCTCTCCTTGGTTGGTATATTTGCAAAAAGAAGAGGGGTATGAATTAATCGCTGAACAAGGACAAAAGCCTATGGGAGAAGCCTTAGACACTTTAGTTAATAATGCTTTGAAAGGAGAAGACGACAATACTAATCAACCTCAACCCAAAAAATCAGGCATTTTTGCTAGTATGCAAAGTTTTCTAAAGGCATTGAGTCAGTGACACCTTTCTAAATACAATCTCATCCATGACCAAACTACGAGGATTATAGACATCCATTGTCCTTAATAATTCGACAGGCCGTAAACAACACCACCCCGAACAATACCCGATCTTGTTCAAGTTTTAAACGAAATCACTGATTCCAAGAACAAAATTGCCATTAAGTCGTGCTAACGCTTCACCACTATCCATAACTTGAATAATTGTTTTGTTCTTTTTGACCTCAAACGAGAGATCCCCAAAGTCAAGACCTCCATCTAAGTGAAACAAATCTGTTCCTTGCTCAAAATCCCTAATTACATCAAAACCATCGCCCACAGCCAAGATAAAGGTATCTGAGCCAGTTCCTCCCCATAGATGATCTCTTTTAGTTCCACCATCAAGAACATCATCACCATCTCCACCCATAAGCCAGTCAACTCCATCGCCTCCCATTAATATATCGTCGTTACCCAATCCATAGAGACGATCATTGCCTGCTTCTCCATGGAGTTCATCTCTGCCACTATTGCCCATAACTCTATCATTCCCGTCACCAGCCTGAATTAGATTATCCCCTACAATTCCAAAGAGACGATCCTTTTTACGGGTTCCATTAATAATATTAACGTCATCAACTCCATTAATTGTGATAGTCCCAAGGATCTATATAGGGTTTGACGACTCTATTAGCAATTGCTGTGAAGCCATCGTCTGTTTCGATATCAAAATTTTCTGCAACAGTTTCTCTAGGGAAAACGCTAAAGTTTTCTATTCTTTTACTACCATCTGCTTCAAGAATAAATCTCGCATCGTCAGAAATTGAAAACTCCATTGAGTTATATACCCAAACTCGATCTATATAATCATCAATATCATCCTCCCAGTTATACTGCTGCATACTCCAACTAAAAATACCTAATCCGAATATTTCTCCTAGTTGTGCTTTTGTATAGCTGCCAGGAGGAACTGTGGCTGATGTAAAAAGGGAATCAAAAAATCTTTGTACTAAAGTAAATTGACTACCAACGGCAAATCTACCAGCACCGGTTGCCATGAATTCTATTGTATCTACTTCGACCTTTGTAGTAGTATCTTTAGGACGAATTAAGTCCTCATCTGCTAGATTGCTGGGAGTTGTTAATTGTCCGTATAAATATAAATTGGTAATGTTGTTTTTATTGAGTTGAGTCATGATTTTTCCTAATACTTTTAGGTAGATGGTTAAGGCAATTATTATCGGGGTTTTCCACAATTTGTTAAGTAGTTATCAAAGCGTTTTTTTCCTATTTTGAGCGAGTTGTTTTCATCTAAATAACGCACTTGGAAATAAATAACGACGATATCGCGTGAATCGTATCCAAAAATGCGATCAAGGAATTTGGCAGGAGGAACTTCATAACCGCCCCCAGGATTGACGGAACAACAATCTGGATACAAGGCGATATATTCATCGAAACTGTTATATTTGATGTGTTTTGGATACCAAACACCTGAGAAGTTTTCTATCGGCAATGTATTTCGACTATTTTGATAATCAAATACTCTTCTAATTTTTTCCTCATCGCTCAAATAGCGCATTTGAGCAAAACAGAATCCTGAATAATTGAATCCAAAGTAGGTAATAAGGGCAGTTAAGGGGAGTCCGACCAACAGTAGAAATTCATAAAGACAACCACGATTAACCATGATTATTTACCCTAGTTCAATACAAGTAACTTAGTCATTTTAAACAATTAAACATTGATCACGTTCCTCTTAAAGAAATGGAGTGGACAATAATTAGATTCAAAATGCAGGTTTAATAGTTTTCCCACTTATTAGGAAATTTTTGATTGACTTTACGATACTTTATTTTTTAGAAAAATAACATTGGGGGTTTTACCTATTTTTTCTTTAGTTTTCTCTATTTATTTTCTTCTCAATTCCGTAATTTCACTTAAACTTTGGTCGTAGCATCTTTAGGACGAATTAATTCTTCATCTGCTAGATTGCTTGGAGTTGTTAACTGTCCGTATAAATATTGATTGGTGATGTTGTTTTTATTTAGTTGAGTATGGTAGTTCAACGCAAGTAATACCATTTCTCAAAAATAACTAGAGATATTTAGTTTGGGGTGTAGGGTGTAGGGTGTGGGGTTTATTCTCCCATTCTCCCCGTCTCCTAATCCCCTTTGGCTTTAATTACGAGTATAAATGGCTAGATTCTTAACTGTGATAGTTTCATCCATCGGGCCGCCATCTTTGCGAATGGAGATGGATGCTGCATCTGTGTTAAGTTCCTCAATATTATTGAGTTGTGAGAGTAACTCATCAGTGATATCAAATTGAAACATCTTGGTGGTGGGGCGATCGCTTCTTACAACGAAGAAGGCAATGGTTCCCACGAAGTAGGTATTAATATCAGCCATAGCGGTCGTTCTGGCTTCTGCTTCATTGGGCAAATTGAGATAAACTTTGTAAATGCCGCGAGGTTGTCCAGTGTAACTAACCTCCACTTCTAAGGTATAGTTAGGTTGAGATAAGCGATCACCAGCAATGGACTGAATAGAGTTCAGTTGATTACGCAATTGAGGAGCTAAAGGCACCGTCTGAGTAAACTCTTGCTCTGTTCCTACGGTTGTCTCAGTTTGCTCACTACCCAGAAGTGTTCTGGGAAGTTGATTGGCCATCAGTGTCCTTAAATTGGATTTAACAACGGCATTAGGACTGCTTCCATCATCGTACACATAGTCCATATTGTAGACTGCATTCACCACTTCCTCCATATCGTAGGCGACTACTTCCCCGTTGGGTTCAAAAAATTGATAGGGCCAAGTCACTTTTTGGAGTTCTTCTGGTGTAACGATGACGTTGGTTTCATTAGTCCATTGGGCCCATAGACGATCAATGTTGCCGTGGTGCATCCAAAAGATGGGGTCAAAGCCAGCACTGGGAACATTGGTCATTAAACCATATTGGGTTTCCCCCTCATCGGTTTGAGTGCGGTTATAAATAGGATTAAAGAGGTCTGTGTCCTCATTAATACCTCCCCCAAGATAAACATGAATTAAACCATGAGGACGAACATCGATTTGTTCGTTAAAGTCTGCATAGACTTTTTGTCGTCTTAACCCTTCCACTGGATCTAATAAATTTTCTTGGGAAAAGGTTTCTGTAAAGGGTTCCCCTGCGGTTAAACTTTTATCTCTGGCTGACTCATATAAGGCGTTGCTGACATCAGCCGGGCTACGAAACTCAGTGGGCATGGTTAAGAGAGTTTTATCTGGGAGTTCCGTGTCAAATAAGCTAATATAGCCCCAGTAAGGAAGACTAAACTCAGGATCATTGGCTAATTTTCGCACAATTTTTTCAAAATGATGCACATAAAGTCGATGCCAGGGCAAAAAATGAATCACAGAATTTTGGCCCCCTTGGTTGGGAGCATGGGTACAATTATCCCAGGAAGCCAGTAATTTATCACTACCAGGAAACGCACCGGTGAGTTCTGCGGGAAAATTAGAATAGCTAGGACATAAAGGATTTTCGTTTTGAAGGGCTGAGATATCTTCGCTAGCCGTTGGAACCCAATGAATGGCTCCTTGATAATACCAACTGACGGGATTTTCACATCCCATCTCTTTCATTTTTTGTAGGGCAATTTTTAAGGACTCCAGATTTTTTTGACCTTCGGGGGTATGAGCTTCATAGCGAGTGTAGGAGGGAGCAGAATAGGATGCTGCCATCACAGGAGGGGGTAAAGTTCCCATCACTAGGGCAAAACAAAGCAGCAAAGTACAGACACTTTTGAGACATAAATGTCGCAAGTTATGGGCAACCCCAGTTCCCTTAACTGAGGTTTGGTTAGTGGTTAAAAGATTAAACATGATTAAATTTACTCTCCTAAGAGTGCAACTCTCAAGGCTTAAAACATCGATTCAGGAGAAAAAAATTGTATAGAATATCTGATCAAATCTTGCAGTTTGTAACAAATTATGGATTCTGGTTTTAATGCAAGATGTCAGTTCTATTGAAACTTAGGGAACAATGGGTTTTTTTACGTGGTTGAGTACCCTTCCACTGAAAAATATATTACCATACGGATAGGATTTTAAAATTCTGTGTCGCCCCATCAAAAAATATAACGCCTATTCTTGGAATAGGCGTTTTTCTGCTTTTGTCTTGATAATGAGAAGGGGTCAACCACCGTTGACCCCCAGGAAGTTTATCCAATATTAACTTTTACAACTTTGTTTCTTTCTTCTTCTGCTTTAGGCAGGTTGAGATGAAGGATACCGTCTTTATATTCTGCGGTCACGTTGTTGTTTTGGACTTGGCTAGGTAAAGGAATGACTCGATGGAATTTACCGTAACGGAATTCAGTGCGAATTGTACCATTTTCTTCGGTTTTTTCTTCTGATTTCCGTTCTCCTTTAATGCTAACAGAGTCTGCTTGAACTTCTACCTCTAAGTCTTTGGCTTCTAACCCAGGAATTTCTAGTTTGAGGTCGATCGCTTCGGGAGTTTCACTCATTTCTGCGGCAGGAACGAAGGATAATTTATCAAAGTCATTGTCAGCTAAATCACTGGGATAAAGGCTATTAAATAAACGATTCATTTCTTTTTGTAGAGAGTCAATTTCTCTAAAGGGTTCCCAACGTACAAGTGCCATATATATTACCTCCGATTCAGAAGTTTCTCTTATTTTACTGGAGTTTGATTGCTTTTATCTCCCTCCACTGTCTATGGTAGCTAAGATTTTTGGGTTGCTATTTCGGTTTTGAACACTATTTAGGCGTAGATTTCCGTACTAGGAAAATTCCCTAAATAATCGGCGCACTGCGAAGCGGATCTCTTCGAGATCGCTTGAACAAATCCAGTGAAAGAATGATAGTCTTTACCGATAATATCAACGGTTAATCCTAATTTTTTAGCATTACTTGCAGTATAAGGACCAAAACAAGCAATCAAACAGTTTTTAGGAATACGAGTATTCTTTACTATTTGCAAAAAACTTTCTATTTCTGCGGTACTACTAAAGGCAATGATATCAATTTTTCCCTGTTTTATTAATTCAATTTCCACAGGATATAAACTAGGATCTAAACATCGGGTTTGATAAGCGTTAACAGTGGTAATTTTTATGTTTAATGTGTCTAATGCTGTGATAAAGTTGGGGATAATATCGGGTTCAGAAATGCCAATAACCTCAGGAATAGGAACTAAAATTGTTTGTTGCTCAATATTAGGAATATTAGCGAGTTCTAAGACAATACCTTGGGGACTGGGTTCTTGGGGAAGAAGAGCAACTTTTAACCCCATTTCTTCTAATCTTTGGCTATCTTTTCCAATGGCAATTAATTGACAGTTATCTAAACAAGATAAGGGAATATTTAACGTTTCTAAGCGACTGATAATAGCATTAATTCCGTTGCGACTGGTAAAGGCAATATAATTAAATTGTTGGATAGTTTCTAAACAGTTATCTAACTTTTCATAAGATGTTACATAACAAGTTTCAATGGTAGGCATTAGAATAGGATTTCCCCCATAATTAATAATTTCAGCAGCAAAACGAGACGCATAATTACGAGGTGTTGTGATTAAAATTCTTTTGTTATAAAGAGGAAGTTTTTTCGTTTCTATTAGAGTATCATTCATCACTAACTATTAGGTAAAAAAGTCTCATCTAACACTTTTTGAATGGTTAATTGTGACGTTTCTGGGAATATTTCTAAAGATAAACCTGTTTCATCAGCAGCATTCTCTCTGGCAATTTGATAACATTCCTCCATGATTTCTGCTGGATAATTTCTTAAACTAGGACTTTCTTTGATTCTTTTATGAATTCCCCAGCGACTATTACGAATAGAGGCTTTCCAACTACCACAACGATGACTCGGTTGATATTGCCATTTGAGTAAATGTAAGAGGAGTACCTTTAAATAAGATTCAATTGCTCTTTTTTGGCTTTTGCCCATAGATTCAATTTCATCAATTAAATTAGGAATATCCAACTCAGAAAATCTCCCCTCTTCTAATAAATAGGCCGTTTCCAACAACCAATTATAATAATCTTTTTCGTAATCTATTTTGCTCATAATCAGCCGTCAAAAATTACTAATTATTTCAGTCATTAGTTAGGGTAAAAATCGATCCAAAGCTGCCTTTAATTCTTGCAATTCTTCCTCTATATTACCTTCTTTAGCAGCCCGAGCAACACATTCATTCAAATGTTCATCCAAAATGAGACGAGAGACTCGATCAATTGCTCCTCTAACGGCTGCTAATTGGATCAAAACTTCCGGACAAGGACGACTTTCTGATACCATATTTTTAACCCCTCTAATATGGCCTTCAATACGAGAAAGACGGTTAATAATTTGTTTTAATGAGGCTTCATTATGAACATGATTATGGGAAGTATCCTCATGGTGATGATGATGTGGGCTTGATGGTACCTTACTTTGAGTCAATGGTTTCCGTTTAACCTCAAATTATTATTAAAAGGATGCTAAGACACTCATTAATTGAAAAGTGACTTAAAAGTATAACTCCTAACAATTGTTATTATGACACATTATTAATTAATACTAATTACTTATTACCTCTAACGCTCAAAAATAAGCTATGGTAGAAGAGAGGAATTTTGGCTTGAATTGTCAAAATAAGTAACGAAAATCAACCATTGAGGAGGATTTATGCGTGCAGTGCTAATGGCTGGGGGATCGGGAACTCGGTTACGCCCATTAACCTGTGATTTACCTAAGCCGATGGTACCCATATTAAATCGCCCCATTGCAGAACATATTATTAACTTATTAAAACGACATAATATTACAGAGATTATTACAACTTTATACTATCTTCCCGATGTGATGCGGGATTATTTTCAAGATGGGAAAGACTTTGGAGTAGAAATAACCTATGCGGTAGAAGATGAACAACCTTTAGGGACCGCAGGGTGTGTGAAAAATGTGGAGGATCTCTTACACCATACCTTTTTAGTCATTAGTGGGGATAGTATCACCGATTTTGATCTCCAAGCTGCGATCGCGTTTCATCGTCAAAAAAAATCGAAAGCCACCCTTGTCTTGACTCGTGTTCCTAACCCCATGGAGTTTGGGGTGGTTATTACCGATAAAGACCAAAAAATTATCCGTTTTCTAGAAAAACCCTCCGCTAGCGAAATTTTCTCCGATACGGTTAACACGGGTACCTACATTTTAGAACCAGAAGTCCTGCAATACCTCCCGGCCAAGGAAGAAAGCGACTTTTCTAAAGATTTATTTCCCCTTCTCCTGGCCCGAGGGGAACCCATGTATGGCTACATTGCAGAAGGATATTGGTGCGATGTCGGCCATTTAGATGCCTATCGAGAAGCCCAATACGATGCCCTAGAAAAAAAAGTTAAGCTAGATTTTGCTTATACTGAACAGTCTCCAGGCATTTGGTTGGGGCAGAATACCTATATTGACCCTACTGCCAAAATTGAACCCCCCGCCCTCATTGGAGATAACTGTCGCATTGGTCCAGGGGTCATCATTGAACAGGGATGTGTGATGGGGGATAACGTCACTATTGGGGCAGCCTCAGACTTAAAACGCCCCATTATTTGGAATGGTGTCACCGTGGGGGATGAATCTTATTTGGCTGCTTGTGTCATTGCCAGGGGAACCCGCATTGATCGTCGATCGCAAGTATTAGAAGGGGCAATTATTGGACCGTTATCTATCCTGGGAGAAGAATCACAAATTAGCTCAAATGTCCGAGTTTGGCCTAGCAAACGCATCGAATCAGGAGCTATCTTGAATATTAACTTAATTTGGGGTAGTACCGCTAATCGTAACCTGTTTGGTCAACGGGGAGTCACAGGATTAGCCAATATTGATATTACCCCAGAATTTGCCGTGAAATTAGGGGCGGCTTATGGATCAACCTTAAAAGCCGGATCGCAAGTAGTGGTATCGCGGGATCAACGGGGTTTTTCCCGTATGATTAGTCGTTCTTTGATTTCGGGGTTAATGTCTGTGGGCATTAATATCCAAAACCTCGAAGCCACCGCTATTCCTATCTCCCGTACCATGACTCCCAAATTAGGAGTATCCGGTGGAGTCCATTTACGGGCCCATCCCGATCGCACCGATCATATTTTAATCGAATTTTTTGACGATGAAGGCATTAATATTTCTAAATCTCAAGAAAAGAAAATTGAAGGGGCCTATTTTAAAGAAGATTTACGACGGGTGGGTATTGCTGACATTGGCAATATGGCCTATCCGGCACAAGTGATCGAGACCTATCGTGAAACCTTTGAGACGCAATTAGATATTGACAGCATTAACAACAGTGACCCCAAAATTGTCATTGACTACGTTTATGGGGTGTCAGGGGCGATTTTACCGCAACTTCTGACTAAATTTGGTTGTGATGCCATTGTCCTTAATGCCAGTTTACGACAAACTACGGTTCCGATAGAAGAAAGAGAGTCCTTACTGCATCAACTGGGCCAAGTGGTGGAAGCGGTAAAAGCCAATTTAGGGGCGCAAGTGTCCGCCAATGGGGAACAATTTATCCTGGTGGATGAGTCCGGTTTACCCATCCGAGGGGAATGGTTAACTGCGTTGATGGTTAATACTATTTTTACTGCTTATCCTCGCAGTACGGTAGTTGTTCCGGTGGAAGCGTCTAGCGCAGTAGAACAAATTGCCCGTCGTCACGATGGGAGAGTGATTCGCACTAAATCTAATCCTACCGCGTTAATGGAAGCAGCCCAAATGAATCCTAACGTCTCTTTAGGAGGAAGTGGGGACACGGGGTTTATTTTTCCGCAGTTGCATCCAGGGTTTGATGCCATGTTTAGCTTAGCAAAACTGTTAGAAATGTTGGCCACTCAAGGGCGATCGCTGGTACAAATTCAAGCAGAATTACCTCGTATTTCTCATAAGTCCTACATTTTACGCTGTCCTTGGAAAGTTAAAGGCTCCCTAATGCGTTATTTAGTAGAAATTCATAACCCTGAACAATTAGAATTAATCGATGGGGTAAAAGTAATTAATCCCCAAAATGATAACTGGGTGTTAATTTTACCCGATGCAGGAGAACCTTTAGTACATATTGTCGCTAACAGCGATGATCGGGAATGGGTAGACATTAATCTGAGGGAATATCGTCGCAAAGTACAATCTTTTATTGAACAAGAACAAGGAGATTTGATTAGTATGTAGTAAGGCAAGTACAGGACTTGTTAGGCCATGCTGACCCCAGGACAACGGTAAAGGTTCCTCTTTGATTCGTAGCGGTTTTCATTTGAATTGTCATTTATTTAACCGAATGTCGAAAAGAATTCCCCATTCGTCTTTCACGGTGGGGATGAATTTTTGACCAAAATATTGAACCGCGCAGCATCCTCATTTCTTAGCTTCTAATCCTCCTGATTGATTTTTGATATACTCTTTGACCACTTCTAATGGTGCGCCACCACAAGAAATTATACATTTAGAATCATGCCACAACTTGGCTTGTTTTCCCCAGTAAAATTGAGCAATATGCTCAGAATACTTATTTCTTAGAATGCGACTACTAGCAGATTTTAGTGCAGCCACCAAATTAGAGATATTATTATCAGGATGTAAATCAATTAATAAATGAACATGGTCTGGTTCTAAATTACATTCAAGTAGAAAACTTTTATTTTTTTGTAAGACTCTACTAAATATTTCTTTGAGGTCATCCAACATCTTTTTAGTTAATACTTTTCGTCTATATTTCGTAACAAACACAATCTGTAAATGAATAGAAAAAACCGCATGAGAAATTTTCCTAAGTCCAATTTGTTTCATTTTAGAAATTAAGTGATATAATTATACCAGCTTGTAAAGCGAGAGAGTAGTTATAAAGAGTTACAATGTTTACTGTTACTCGACGATATACATTTCGATTATATCCAAATAAAGCCCAAATGTCAAAGCTGTTTGAGGCGAGACGGTTACATTGTTATCTCTATAATGCAGCTATTTCTCATCGTAAAACTGAGTATCAATACTTTTCTAACTCTGTTAGTTATTTCCAACAGCAAAATGCTCTACCTGCTTTTAAAGAATGTTGGCCAGAATATAAAGAACTGAATTCTCAAACCCTACAGGCTACTATTAAAAGGGTAGATTTGAGTTATAACCGATTCTTCCAAGGATTGTCTAAAAAGCCCAAGTTCAAATCGATTCGAGACTATTCAGGTTGGACTTATCCAGGACACAGTGGATGGGAGGCTTTAACTGAGGGTAAACATGGTCAAGTTCGTTTGAGAGATTTAGGCATAACTATCAGAATGAGAGGCCAAGCTAAACAATGGGGAACTCCCACAACTTTGACTATTATTTACAAGCCTTATCTTAACCAATGGTTCGCTAGTTTTACTGTTAATGTAGCTATTCAAGAAACCTTATTTGCTTCTGATAGTGAGCTTAAATATCAATCAATAATTTCTATTGATTTAGGAACTGAAACGGCATTGACTGCCTATGATGGTCAAGAGTTTCTAGAAGTAGAAAATCAAAGATTTGCTAGGGGGGCCCAGAAAAAGATACAGTCTGCATCTAAACAATTAAGGAGGAAAAAATGTCCTAATCATAGAGAAAAAATCAAAGCTTCTCAACGTTGGAAGAAAGCTAGAAAGCAAGTTTCTAAACTTCAAAGAAAAGTGGCGGCACAAAGGAAAAATTGGCAGCATCAGGTAACAACAGAAATTGCTAGTCGTTATGACATCGTTGTTACTGAGAAGTTAGAAACTAAAAAAATGACCCGTAAAGCTAAACAGGGTAGTAAGAGAAGCGGTGCGACCCCGCGCCGTTGCACGGCGCAAGGGAACGCGCACCAAGTAGCTGGACTTAATAAGTCAATTTTAGATGTGGGTTTTGGCAGTCTTAATAAATTGATTACCTATAAAATTGAAGCCAAAGGGGGATTAGCTTTATTTCTTCCGACCTTAAAAATCAAACCTTCACAGCGTTGTCCTAATTGTGGAACAGTGCATAAAGATTGGGCTGATTTGTCTAATCGTTACCATGTCTGCAATGCTTCGGACTGTAATTTTGAGGGTCCAAGAGATAGAGGTTCTGTGATGGTTATGTACAACGTTGCTACCAATCAGCAACAGGGGTTGGGAACCAGCCTCTCAGACTGTGGATGCTTTAGCTCTACTGATTCGACCAAGAAGCGCAAGCATACTGGCTCGATGAAGCAACTAGGGCAGAAGAAACGTCAAAAGTCCCTTCTTGGAAGTTCGAGGTCTTCTGAAACCCCAACTTCTCAAAAGTTGGGGTAGTTCATCGAACGATAAACAATGAATTGATTACGGTTACGATTGTCAATTCTTTCATAGATTAACTGATCCACACTAATTTGTGCTAAATAAACCCCCAAACCGCCAATGTCTCGTTCTGATAAAGGATTTTCTAAATTATTTGGGGTTGGCTGTTGAGTCGGATCATAAGGAATTCCTGTGTCTTCTAAGTAAATTGTTAAGGCTTTTTGATCGAGTTTTGCTTGTAATTCTACAGTTCCCTGACCTTTTTGATGAGCATATCCGTGTTCAATAATATTAGTGGCAATTTCATCAACTGCACGACGAAGATTATTGCTTTTTTTGCGATCTAATCCAGCTTTTTGAGAGATTTCTTTAACATAATCGGAAATAACGCTTAAGGAATCTCTGAGGGCAGGAACAATTAATTTTTCACCATTCATTGTTAGTTCCTTGTAATTATATACCATTTCCTGGACTCATGAGGTACAGCTAATATTCAACTTCTGAACTCCTGCTGGGGAGCATCGGGCGAAGCCTGCCCTACCGAACTCCTAAATCCTAAAACTAGAAGAGTTTGTCCCTCACAAGTATGGGAACTGCTATAATTAATCAATCGGATATTTCATCTTCATTCTTAACGAGAATGACACTATGATGAAAACCTGTTTTTTCGATGGTATCTAAGACAATTTCTTGTGCGCCTACCACATAAATATCAACCTGTTTTCCCATTTTTTGTTTGGCAAAGATGAGGATTCTTAATCCAGCACTAGCCATATATTCTAAGTCTTCCATTAATAAAATAAGACAGCTTGGTTTTAAGGTTGCGGCTTCTTCAATTTTCTGTTTCAATTGTTCTGCATTACTACCATCTAATTCTCCTGAAAGAATAATTTTAGCTGTGTTGTTGGTGGTTTCTAAAGTGGTGGTTAAGTTCATCTTTTTTGGACTGTTAGTGAATAAGAATGTGAGTGTGAAACTGTGTTTATTGGGCCTTGCCAACCAAAATGACAATAGAGCGATCGCCGAGTAAAATTTGAGATTGATCAGCTAATGGGGGTTCTTTTCCTGGTTGATAACAATCATCGGGTGAACAACAACCCGTATTGACAAAAATATGCCAAGTTAGGCCGTGGGGAAGTTGAGGGAGTTCAAACCCCAAAGTCTCCCAATACATATTCATGGCAACATAGATATAGTCGTCTGTTTGGGTTCGGAGTTGACTGTGTTGACCACACAACATAAAGGCTAAAGTTTGATGATTTTCTGACCAGTCAACAAACCATTTTTTGGTTCCATGCCAACTAATATCAGCATAACCACTTCCCACATAGTCAGTGTTGGCAAAATGAGTACGGTTCCTTAAGATAGGATGGGTTTGACGAAAGGCAATACAATGCTTGACAAAGCGTAATAAGTCAGCATTTTGAGCGAGAAGTTCCCAATTAAACCAATTTAGGGGAGAATCATGGCAATAGGTGTTATTGTTGCCTTGTTTGGATCGTCCCACTTCATCCCCCATCAATAACATGGGAACTCCTTGGGATACCATCAGTAAAGCGATGGCGTTTCGCATTTGTCGCTGTCTTAACTGGTTAATATGAGGATCATCGGTCCATCCTTCTACTCCACAGTTCCAACTCTCGTTATTATTCTCCCCGTCGTTATTATTCTCCCCATTCGCATCGTTGTGTTTCTGGTTATAGGAAACGAGATCCCCTAAGGTGAAGCCATCATGGGCGGTGATAAAATTGATAGAAGTAGACGGTGGACGGTTAGCGTGGGCGTAGAGATCAGGGGAACCTTGTAAACGTTGGGCAACTTCGCCGATATTCCCTTGACCTTTGAGAAATTTACGCAGGGTGTCACGATATTTCCCATTCCATTCTGACCAACGGCCAAAGGCTGGAAATGATCCCACTTGATAAAGTCCTCCAGCATCCCAAGCTTCAGCAATCAGTTTACACTTGGCTAAAACGGGATCAAAGGCTAAGGTTTCGAGGAGGGGAGGGTTGGCTAAGGGAGTTCCCCAAGGATCTCGTCCTAAGATGGAGGCAAGATCAAAACGAAAGCCATCAATATGATATTCTGAAGCCCAATAGCGCAAACAGTCAAGTACCAAATTTCGCACAATAGGATTATTACAATTAAGGGTATTACCACAACCACTAAAGTTGAAATAATAACCTTCTGGGGTCAACATATAATAGGTTTTGTTATCAATTCCACGAAAGGAAATATATAGACCGTTTTCATTGCCTTCTGCTGTGTGATTGAAGACCACATCTAAGATAATCTCAATCCCATTTTTGTGCAAATCTTTCACTAAAGTTTTCAGTTCATCCATTTGCATTCCTAATTTTCCGGTCGCAGCATAACCAGCTTTTGGGGCAAAAAATCCGACGCTACTGTATCCCCAATAGTTATATAAAGTTTCTCCTGTAGTGGGAGATTTTTTAGAATTTTCAAATTCATCAAATTCAAAAATAGGCATTAATTCAACAGCATTAATTCCTAAGTCTTTTAAATAAGGAATTTTTTCCCTAAGTCCGGCAAATGTTCCTGGGTATTTAACCTTTGATGAGGAATGTTGAGTAAAACTCCGAAGGTGCATTTCATAAATAATTAAGTCTTCTAGGGGAGTTTCTAAGGGTTTATCGTCTTCCCAATCAAAGTCATCTAAAGCGATTCTAGCACGATGTTGATAAATATTATGACAGTTAGGTTCTTGTCCCCAAATATCTCTTCCTCCGATTACTTTAGCATAGGGATCTAACAGGATTTTATTAATATCAAACCAATGACCTTCTTGGGGATTAAATAACCCATCAAAACGATAACCATATTCAATGTTTTCGTAGTCTAAATCAAAAACTATCATACTGTAGACATTGCCGATCTTAAATTCATTGGGGAAAGGGATTTCTACTAAAGGAGTTAAAGCGTGTTTTTCAAATAAAACGAGCGTACAAGCAGTCCCATGACTAGAATAAATGGAGAAGTTCACCCCTCCAGGAATAATGGTTGTCCCAAAAGGAAAAGGTTTTCCACGACGTAGTTTAAAGTTTTGGTAATTGTGGGTTGGATAAGTATCAATTCGCTCTAACATCATAATTTCTCTTGAATAACTAGATCAAGTTTTTTAGTTATTTTTTGTTGCTTTAGAATACAACCAAAAAGCAAATATTCTGGTCATACGAGGCATAACAATATAAGTCATTAAATGCACTAAAATTACTGTTAAAATTAATGTCCTTTGTGGAGAAGGCAAATTACTTAAAATAGGGGCAAGGATCAAGTTAATTAAGTTAACCAATGGAAAGATTGCTAACCAAGTAATGACAGCCATTTTATAGCGTGGTGGAGGAATAATAGGTTTATTTCTCGAAAGCGTAAACCAAGTTTCTAACCCTGTAATTACTTCTATTATGGGTGATCCAACTGTTAAACTTTCTCCTCTTGCAAACCATTGACGACGACATTTTGAGCGTTCCCAACGTTCTAAGTTACTACGAGTATTGAATTTAAAAACGATTAAATATTCTCTATGAGTTGGATCGGTGGGGGGAAAAACGTTAGTCCCTAAATGTCCTTCAAAAGTCATTGACGCATTAATAATTCCTATCAGAAATTCCTCAAATTCTTTTTCACACCCTGGTTTAACTATCCGTTTAACAGTAACAGTTACAGGGGGATTATCATCAGTATTAGTTTGACGTTCCATTGACTTGTATTAAGGCTGTTTCAAGATTATTACTAAGGGTAAAAAAGTTGAGAAATCCTGTTACTTCCATCACATCTTTTACATCTTCAGACAGTCCAATTAAAATAACTTGACCTGCTTGATTTTTAGCTTGTTTATAGAGGTTTAATAAAACTCTTAAACCAGCACTTGACATATATTCAACTTCAGTTAAATTTAAGATAATTTTGCTCTGAGGGGTTAATAATGGTAGTAGTTTTTCTTGAACCATAGATGAAGTTTGTCCATCCATATCTCCTATGAGTTCAGCAATACAAACATCTTGTTGATTTTTGAGATTGATTTCCATAATAAATACCTGAATAGTGATGAAATTAAGGGAAGAAAAAACTTTTTTAAACAGGAACAATGGTAACCTTTACTTTAACTCTTTGTTCTGTTTTAGGAAGGTTGACAGTTAACTTATCCGCATCAAAATCATAATAAGATTCTCCCTCTATTTCCACTGAATTTATTTTGATAGAACCTGGGGGTAAAATATCAGGAGAAACCCTTAAAATATTATCAGAAAATCCTCCTGGTAAGGGTTTAAAATAAAAGTCCATAGGTTGTTTAGTAATCAATAAATTGGTATAAACGGCTGCTAAATAACATAACTCAAAGGAATGATAACCACTCATAGAATGACTCCCTTTTCCTCTTTCATTACCACCACTTAAATAAGGAATACCATTGGCTAAAACATTGAAGTAAACCCCTCCATCTTCTATGTCTAAAAACCAAGCATTATAAAAGGCCGCTGCTTCACGAGAAAAGCGATGATATTCTTCATTCTGAAGACAACCTGTTAAGATTAAATAAGCCAAAATAGCTTGTTCTTGTTGCCACCAAGCTTTGCGATCGTGCCACACAAAACGATAAAATTCTTCCCCTGGTTGTAAACATCTTTCTACCACATCATACCATCCTCCACGCTGGCGATCGCTACCAACGTCAGGCATAATATTAGCGATATTTGTTGCTAGTTTAAGATACTTTTCTTTGGGGTTTAAACTATACATTCGCATTAAGTTCCAAGCAATTTTTAAGTTGTGGCCAACTACAGCACGATTTTGTTGCCATCCCCAGGTTATATCTGCTGTCCAATCTTCATTGAATCTTTCTTGTACATAGGGACTATTTTCGGGATCTGGAAAGTATTTTTCAATGGTATCAAAGGTATCTTCTAGCATTTTTTCATATTCTTTGTTGCCTGTTGCTAACCATAAATTAATCAAATAAGCTGGAGCATGATCTCCAATAGAATTCCAATTTTTCTTAGCTTTATTCTGTCCTAAAGAATCACTTTTTGGATCTAGAGTAACTGGATCAATATGAGAAAAATATCCACCATTTTCACTTTTATCTAGAAAAAAGTTATCAAAAAGCTTAATGGTTAACTCAGTATCTTTTAAGATAGCGGGATCACCATTAATTCGATAGGTTTGAACGGGGCCAGCAAGAGCATAAATTTGTTCATAAGCAGGAATAGCATGATAATCATCCCCAAATTCTGAGGCAAATATTTTTTGTTCTCGAATACCTTGAACATCAATGCCATGATACCAATAAACAATATCTTCATCAAGATCGAGAAATCTCATATGTTCTCGTAAATATTCAGTACCTTTTTCTGCTGCTTCTAAAAATTCATCTTTTCCTGTTAATAAATAAGCCGTTGCAAAACCATATACGAGACGGGATATGGTATCGGTTTCTTGACTAAAGTTATCAGAAGATCTTTCCCCAGATAAAGCTAAATTCGTTCTATAATTACGATAATTAATCTCACCTTCAGGAAATTGAGAGTTTAAATAAAAATGACCTAAAGATGCAATTTGATTAACCCACCATTGAGGTTTCTCAAAGCGGTATTCATCAGGATTTCGACCTAAAAATATAATTTGTTTAGCTTCAAATTTAGAACTATCAGGATAAAAAATACCATAAGTAAATAAATAGCGGCCAGGGGTTAACATAGTCCGCATTGTTCCTGTCGCATCGGGATAAGGTTCATCTAAGTTTTGAATAAGTTTAGCATAAGTCATGGGGGTTAATAAGGCTGTAAATTCTCGATTATCTGATGTTTTTATGCCAAAAATATCATTAGTTTGATCAAAGTAAGTAACGTATCCAGCAATCAGATCAGAGAAGGGAAAAGTAATGTTATTCATGAGTCAAGATTTTTGGTTTTTACGAGAAACAGCAAGAGAATTTTGTAGATGGCAAAAATGAGATTTAAGGTACTTGTTTTTGTTCTATATCATTAATACGATAAATTCGTACATCAGCAGGTTGTTTAAGAATTTCACTATAGGTTTCAGTGAGATTTTGTGTGTAAGATTTTTGAAGATGTTCTTCAAAAGCTTGTTCATTTTTCCAGTCTTCAAAGAAAAAGAATAAATTTGGGGTGTTTTTATCTTCATAAAACACATAACTATTAACTCCTTCTTCTGTTTCATTGGTCTTAGTTTGTACAATATTTGCTAAGTCAAGAAACCTTTGACGGTATTCAGGTTTAACTTCTAAATAAGCAATCACAATTAAAGGTTTTTCTGTGATGACTTGTTGCGTTTGAGCATAAGTTGATGAAGAGTTTAGACTGTGTTGTTGATGATTATAAATACCAAAACCAACAATCAGAGAAGCCGTAATTAATAGAGGGTAAATTTTGCCAATGAGTTTCATGGTTAACTCCTTAAAATAATGGAAACTAAATGCGTCTGACTGCTAAAATAGTGATATCGTCAGACTGTTCTTGATCACCCGTATGAACAAAAACTTTATGTCGAATTGTATCTACAATTTCTTGAGATGAATCAAAAGGATTTTCAACAATTTTCAAAACAGTTTCCCTCGAAAAAAATTCTTTATTTGAGTTGCGTGCTTCTGTAACGCCATCGGTATAACCTAAGAGAATATCTCCTGATTCTAGGAAAATGTTTTCAATCTCAAATTCAACATCTGCTAACATTCCAACAGCCATACCTGTTGCTTCTAAAGATTGTTTAATTTTTCCATTTTTGTTGATAATTAAAATGGGTTCATGACCTCCATTAATATAACTTAATTGATAAGAATCTAAACATAACACTCCCATAAATAAAGTAGCAAACATTCCTTCATTTCCATGATTATTAGCGATGTAATCATTGGTTAATTGAACCGTTTTTAAAAAGCTTTTTGCAGTTACTTTAGATTCATGACTTGAGTAAGAGCGAGCCGTAAAAATGCGAATTAAACTCCTAAATAATCCCATAAATAAAGCAGCACTAACTCCCTTACCACAAACATCAGCAATGACAAAAGCAATATTATTGTTGGGAAGTTCAAAAACATCATAAAAATCTCCAGCAACTCGACGAGCAGGGGAAGTAAAAGCAGCAATTTCTATACCTGGTTTTTGCAATAATTCATGAGGTAAAAAAGCCTTTTGCATCAAGCGACCTTTTTCTAATTCTTGATCAAGTGCTTGAGAATAAGCTGCTTCTCTTTCTAAACTTTTTTGAAGGGCTAATTCTGCTTGTTTACGTTGATAAATTGCTTCAGTAATTTGATTAAACATTTGCTTAAAAGCAGAAATTACGTCCCCTAATTCATCCTCTCTTCTCAAAGAAGCAGAAGAAAATTTTGGAGGTCTTTGATCATAAAAAATAGCTTCTCCTGCTGCTAATAAATCCCATCGCAATCGAAAAATAGGTATCAATACAATTGGTTCTAAAGCAATCCAAATAACAATAGTCATGAAAGCAGAAATAATCACAACTAAGCCGATTATTCTGCCAATATAAGCTATTAATCCCCTTAAAACTGAAGAAGCATCATGACGAAGAATAATTGTATATTTGGTTTCCATCTGTGAACCTGACCAAACCACATCATCATAAAAACTTCCTTGACGTTGAGGTTTATAACTATCAATTTCAGATATAGAAATATTAGGAGAATTGCCGAATGTCCCTACAATTTCTCCAGAAGCATAATAAACAGATCCTCCTTTGAGAAAACTATTGTTTTCTTGTAATTCTTGTAATCTATCGATTAGTTGTTCTCCAGATATTTGAGGATAGGTAATCAAAATCCAAGCAACTTTTCCTGATGAAACTTCTTTTATTTGCGATAAAAGTTCCCGCTCACGATATTGAACAGAAGGCACTAAAATAATCCCCTCAATCACAACAATTCCGCTAAAAACCCAAAAAATAATTTTTCGGGATAAAGGAGACTTTAACCTACTTTTTAAGCGAAGAATGTTTCGTTGGAGAAATTTTTTAGAATTTAGGCCAAACATCTTAATTCAAAGTTGTTGTGAGTAAGGAGCAAAACAAAAAGTGAAGGGTTTAATCATTAATGTGAATGATTAAACTTGATTTTTTTGTCATTAATTCAAGGTTAAGTTAGCTCTTTCTAAAAAAGGGTAATCGATATATCCTTCTTTTCCTTGAGTATAAAAAGTAGAGCGATCATAATTATTTAGAGGTGCATTCAATTCAAATCTTTTTGGTAAGTCAGGGTTAGCAATAAATAGTCTTCCGTAAGCAACTAAGTCTGCATCTTCTGCTGCTAAAACTTCATTTCCTGTGTGTTTTGTATACCCTCCTGCTGTTATCAGAGTCCCTTGAAAAATAGGTCTAAAAAATTCAACTCCTAACCCACTACTTTGATCTTCATCATGTTTATCTCCTTTAATTCTAGGTTCAACAATGTGAAGATAAGCTAAATTAAAGTGGTTCAGTTTTTGAGCAACATAACTAAATAAAGCTTCTGGGTTAGAATCAGACATATTCATAAATGTACTTGAAGGTGATAATCTGACTCCCACTCTTTTACTGTTCCAAACTTTAGTAACTGCTTCGGTTACTTCCATCAAAAAACGAGCGCGGTTTTCAATACTTCCTCCATATTTATCAGTGCGTTTATTGGAGCCATCTTGTAAAAATTCATCGAGTAAATAACCATTAGCACTGTGAATTTCTACCCCATCAAATCCTGCTTGTTGTGCATTTTTAGCAGCTTGAGCATACTGTTGTACAATTTGGGGAATTTCTTCTGTTTCTAATGCACGAGGGGTAACAAAGGGTTTTTCTCCTTCGTAGGTAGCGGCCATTCCTTCTGGTGCGATCGCACTGGGTGCCACGGGAAGTTCCCCATTCGGTTGCAGAGATGGGTGCGAAACCCGTCCAACGTGCCATAGTTGCATAAAAATGCGTCCCCCTTGTTGATGCACTGCTTCAGTGACTGACTTCCAACCTTCTATTTGCTGAGGAGAATGAATACCTGGAGTATGGGGATATCCGACTCCTTGGGGGGAAATTTGCGTTGCTTCGGTAATAATTAAAGCAGCATTACTACGTTGTCGATAATACTCTACATTCATGGGTTGAGGGACATTTCCCTCTCCAGCACGCATTCGGGTTAAAGGTGCCATAACAATGCGTGAGGGTAGGTTTAAATCACCTAATTTGTAAGAGGAAAAAAGATTAGTTTGCATTGACTTATAGTGTCCAGTTTGGAGAATAATGCTGTCAAAAGATATGAGTTATAAGAGTGGGAATGTTTTTGATATTTTTTGTTTAGTACAACCCACTCCTATAATTAGGAAGAAATTAAGATGTAACTAACTCTTTATTAGTTTTATTCATTTCATCTAAGAAGAGTTGCATAAATTCTTCAACAACTCCTGGATGTTTTCCTGTAATGAGACTGCCATCTACATAAGTTGCTGCTGTTTCATTACCGTTATACATAATAATCCCACCAGCATTTTCCACATCACAAATTATATTGTGAGCGCAGGTCACCTTACGGTTTTGAATTAGGTTAGGATCAGCACAGAAAAGCCATAAACTATGACAAATAGTTCCAATTTTTAAGTGATTCTGATCCATTAATTTGACTGATTCACGAAGAAACTCAACAGCAGGAGATTTATTCAGTTGATTCGGTTCAGGATTCACTTGATAACGAAGGCGATCCATCGCATAACCACCTATTAAAATGATTCCTTGATAATCAGTTAGTTTAACATCTTTGAAATCGATGGTAACGGTTACTTCTTCTTCATGGTCATTACCTTTAAAAGTTAGGCTGGATTGTCCCCAAAGATTGGAAATGTATTCAACTTCATAACCATTTGTAGGGAAAAATTGGTTAAATCTTCGGTATTCAGTTTCATCAAAATGTTCTTCGATGAGAACACCTATTTTTCCTTTGATTTCTGTATTCATTGTTACTACCATACTTAACTAACTATCAGCAAAAATTTCATTCAACATTCCAAAACAACCAGCAGCTTTATTAAAGCCAGCATAAACACAAGTAAACAGCAATAATTCCTCAATTTCTTCTTTGGTTGCTCCTTGTTTAATCGCCATATTGACATGAGCAGCAAAAGGATTTCCTGGACCCGTTTGATCTTGATTAACAACATCAATAGCAATAGTAATTAAAGCTTTAGTTTTCTGATCAATAAGCGGCAAACCCCAGGCTTCACCAGCAACACGGGTACAAAAGTCTCCAAATTTTGGATTAATACTGTTTAATCCTGCTTGTAATTCTTGGTCGTCAAGAACAGCATTTTTATACATTGTAATTTCCGTCATAACTTTACGCAGTTTTGATTAGTTTTAAGAGGTTTTCAGGAGCAAAAACATCACGATAAAAGGTTAATTGTTCGGTTTTGAGATAACAACCACCTCGATGACCTCGACGTACCCAAGTAACACTTCCTTTGGCAATGGTTTCATTGGTTTCATCATCAACACATTTCCATTCAAAAAAAGTATGCTCACCAGAAAACATAACAATTGGCCAACACATCGTTACCCCAGGTTGAGCAATTAAAGCCCACCAATGTTGTTCCCTTTCTTTTTGTTGTTCTAATCCTTGATAGGGTCCATCTTGACATAAATAAATAAGGTCTTCTCGATACTCTCCCGTTAAAATATCTCCTCTTCCTTGTCGTAATGCTTCACAATGACTAGGCCACCAATCTTTATTTTCTTGCTCAATCATCTCTAAACTGTAGGTATCGTTAATTTCTGGTAAAGTTGGTTCAATTTTAGTGATTAAGTCTTCTCCTAACTTGATTAACTTGGCTTTCATGTCCTCAGAAACTAATCCAGTACGAGAATAGTTTGCTGAAAGCTTTTTGTAATAGTTGGTACGTTGAATCATGGAAGAGTAAGCTCCTTTTTTTGAGAAATTTATTTCCCTTTCATTTATTATTAACTCATACTTTTCTGAAATTAAGCTGAGATTTTTGAGTTACTTACTGAGAGGAAAATAAAAATATTGAAAATCTAGGAAATTTCAAAGTAAAAAACAAGATTTTCTAATTCTATAAAAATTAGAAAACCTTAACATTTGCTTTTTTACTCTAAAGATTGTATTGTTAAAACCTTACAAAGATATGGTTACTCTAGCAAGATGATTTTGTTTATTAAAGTCATAGAATTTATCTATGAGTAAAATTAATTATTGACATATACCTTGTTTTATGAGTTATTGGTTTCTAAGATTTCTTCTAAGTAATGAAGTTCCACCTAATATTCCTAATACAAAAAGACCCAACTTATTACTAGATTCAGGAACAGAGATAGCTTGAGTATTATAACCAATTGTCAGTATATCTATACTGCCATCTGCACTACTTTCTGTATCAGGAAGATTAAGGGGTGTCACTTCAAAACCAGCAAGACTTGTTAACGTTCCGGTTCCTATAAAATCTTCAATATCAAAAGCGATACCAGCTAAAGGAATATCATCAATAATCGTATTTTCTGATAATCCTAAATTACTTAAATTTTCTGAATTGACCGTAATTTCAAAATTTTCAACAATGCCAAAATCTCCTAAATTTGTATTATTAAAAAGATTATCTCCTGGTCCACTGGTAAGACGCAAAACAAAATCACCAATTAAATTTCCAGCATCATCAATGGGTCTTAAATCAACACCATCATCGCCGATTAAATCAATTAAAAAGAAGTCATTAGCAAGACCTGGTACTGCTGTTAATTTTCTTCCAAAAAAGACGTTAAAAGCTTGTGGAATACCTGATAACGTTCCACCACCATTATCGATCGCTGCACCTACATTAGTGCCTAATAAAGCCTCAATTCCTGATGGTTCTAGTCCCTGAAATCCCCATGTATTACGAATATTATCTTCTGTTGGAAAACCTGTCGGAAATGTCACGACTTCAGTGATTCTTACTGGACCAGCAATGGAGAAAACGCTGCTTATGTCAGTGGTAAAACCTGTCATTAATTGGTCGCTTTGAACGATATCAGGTCGTGTAATATCACTAGAAGGAAAACGAACTAAATCCGGTTGATCAGGAAATTCTACATCCGTAAGAGGAGGATTGTCCAGAATAATTGTTTTTAATCCCTTCACTTCTGCACTAACAGATAAAGGAAGCAAAATACTTATACTTGTAATGATGAGTGATAGGGAAAACTTCATGGTTAAATTTCCAGTTTTACACTTCTATAAGCTAGAAATAGAACTTATTTTGATAGCCTTATTGATATCCTATATAAGATTGATCTTGATAACAAGATGATTTTTATGATTAAACTCATAGAAATTGTCTATATAAATAAAAACTTAAATTTTAACACCCATATCAGTAGTTCATAATTTAGCTAATAAATAGCGATCGCATTTTCCAACCATTTGACACACTACATACAAAAAATAATATCAAACAAGATTTAAAGCTATTTTTAAAGCTTTCTGTACTTTAATAGACAAATCGGGTGATAAGTTGCCCAATTTTCTTTGGAAAACCGATTTACTTACCGTAGCTATTTTATCTGCTCTTATTAAAGATGTTTTCTTCAAGCCTGTTTGTACAAATTGAGCATCACTATCTTGAATCAATACCCAACTATTTTGTAAATCAGCAGCAGGAATTTTGGAAAATATACCCACAATAATGACTTCTTCTCGATGTACCGCTAAAATTAGGGCAGGTCTTAATTTAGCAGAAGTTAGATCGCTAAAAGGAAATCTGACTAGCCATATTTCTCCAGGTTGAGGTTTAGGCATCATAGATATCTTCTTCCTCATCGTTCCATTCACTAAAGCCAGTTTCAGCTAGTTGCATCATGTGTAGCGTTTCTAGTTTTTCTTCTAAATCTTTTATTAGTGTTATTTGTTCTTGTATCGGTAACTCAAAGATCATTTGTTTTATTTCTTCTAATGTTGGCATAGTTGTTAAATCGATCTAGTCATCTTGATTATTATTATCTCAAATTAAGGAAAGCGATCGCCAAAATATTTTACAAGGAAAACCCCTTAAACCAGGAACAGAACCTTTTTATCCATCGTTGATAATATCTTCCAAGCTGTATTTTCGTTCTTGAGGAAAACGATCGCCATTGATACTACTCTTGGTTTTTTTGACGGCAGCTTGATATGCTTTACTATAGAGAAAATCTAAACGTTGAGCGAGATGCTTGCGTAAATTAGTCGTTAATTTATTGTTAAGCTGTAGTCTGAATCCTGTTATTTCCGCTTCCCAATGATTAC